>OATA01001236.1_pt1 | contig 16322 bp, 14 predicted proteins | sample 1516451 | NCBI WGS metagenome assembly OATA01 (sample SAMEA2579905, study PRJEB22360) | human gut metagenome | biome: human gut; feature: human-associated habitat; material: faeces | place: Denmark | collected 2008/2010 | reverse complement strand
TTTCTTCTGTCAATCTTATTTGCGATCATCATTCCCACTGACTGGAAAATCTGTACCAGCACCACCAGCAGGATAACTGTAACGATCATAATATCTGACTGATATCTGTAATATCCATAGCGGATGGCGATATCTCCAAGTCCGCCTCCTCCTACTGCACCGGACATGGCTGAATAACCAAGGATCGTTCCGATTGCAATCGTTGCTCCTGTGATCAGTGAAGTTCTGGCTTCTACCAGAAGAACCTTCACAATGATCCTTATATTGCTGGCGCCCATCGCTCTGGCCGCCTCGATCACACCTGCATCCACCTCTTTAATAGAAGATTCCACCATTCGTGCGATAAAAGGAATGGCAGCCACTACCAGTGGCACTACCGTTGCTGTTGATCCATAGCTCTTTCCCACCACTGCTCTGGTAAAAGGAATCAGCAGGATCAGTAAGATCAGAAACGGAATACTTCTCACAATATTTGCAATTGCATCCAGTATCTTATACAACACTGCATTTGGTTTCAGTCCCTCTTTATCAGACACTGCCAGCAACACTCCCATAGGAAGTCCGAACAGGTATCCCAGAACTGTGGAAAGAACTGTCATGTAAAGTGTTTCTCCCACACCCTGAACGATCATCATTATTGTCTCATGATCCCACATATTCTGTCACCTCCCCGATTGCTAAACCTTTTTCTTTCAGATACTGTTTCATCATTTCTGTCCTGGTACTGCCCTCCATAAACTCCAGTATCATCTCTCCCTTGGCTACACCACCTACATTCTTGGTATCTGCCTTCAGGATATTTACCGGTTCTCCGAAGGTAAGGATCAGATTTGCGATCACAGGCTCAAAAGCTGAATTCTCGGAGAATACAATTCGTATCTTCTCACCGCTTTTAATCTCTGCCTGTCCTTTTTCCCTGACTGCATCCAGTCTGCTGTCTGCGTCGATATCAGAGCCTGTATCCTTTCGGATCAGTTCTTTGGCAACCTCCGACTGAGGATTTGCAAAAATATCTGCAACCAGTCCTTTCTCAACCACTTCACCCTCATACATGATCGCCACATGTGTACAAATTTCACGCACAACCGACATCTGATGAGTAATGATCACTATGGTGATTCCAAACTGCTTATTAATCTTTTTCAGCAATTCCAGAATGGAAGAAGTAGTCTGCGGATCCAGTGCACTGGTAGCCTCATCACAAAGTAAGATCTTCGGATCCGATGCAAGTGCTCTTGCAATGGCAACCCTCTGCTTCTGACCACCGGAGAGCTGTGCAGGATAAGCATTCTGCCTGTCCCCCAGACCAACGATCTCCAAAAGCTCTGCTGCCCTCTTTCTGGCCTCTGCCTTCTTCTTTCCTTTTATATAAAGTGGAAAACAGACATTATCGATCACTGACTTCTGCATCAGCAGATTGAAATGCTGGAAGATCATACCAATCTCTTCCCTCTGTTTTCTCAATTCCTTCTCTGTCAAATCTCCAAGAGCCTTCCCATCTATCAGAACCTGTCCCTCTGTGGGAACCTCCAGAAAATTCATACATCGTACCAATGTACTCTTACCTGCCCCCGACATACCGATAATCCCATATATATCACCGGAATCGATATTCAGGTTCACATCCTTCAAAGCCTCGACCACGCCATCTTTCGTGTCAAAAGACTTCCGGACCTTCTCAATCACAATCCCAGACATCTCATTCTCCCTCTCTCTTATTCCCCGCTCCGTTGAGCATGAACATACTATACCACTACACTTCCAAATATGCCAATTCATAATATCTAGCACCAGTTATAGTTTAAAACTATATTTTTATCGCTTTACCACATCAAATTCTATATCTCCTGGATTTATTCAGAAAGAAAAACAGCAGGAGAAAGGTCATATTCCTTTCATCCTACTGCTTTGAAAACGTAATATTCATTAAATTCCATCATCCACATCCGGTTCTTTGGGATTTGCACTTTTGCATCCATTACAGGTCATCCTCTGCTATATTCATTTTGACTTGGATAATCCATCTGAGAATAATTTGTCGTTTTGTCCCATGTAACATGAACCTGAGTCAAGCGGATATTCGCAATCCGGATCCAGAATACGCACTTACCATTTTTTACTCTTCCAGGTATTTTTTGCGCAGCATTTACAGTTACTGACATTACCATACAAAACAGTATCAAAAAACACCTGTCAAAATCGCTGAGAACTTTTTCTTCCTCTTAGCTCCTTATCTTTTAATTTTTTTCACAGATGAGAACGCACTGTAAACTTTCTTTCCTTTCACTGTCTGATATGCGCGGATTTTATACTGATAAGTAGTATTCTTTTTTAATCCCTTATCTGTAAAAGAAGTGGATCTTGTGTCACTGACTTTTTTCCATGTCTTTCCAGTCAGTTTGTATACTTCATAACCAGATGCACCTTTTGTCTTGGCCCAGGTTACTTTCCAGCTCTGTCAAGCCCCATCATATTTTTCCAGCCCCGGATAGGTTTCCAGGAAATATTCATATCTCTGTACCGGATTACAGGTAAGAATCATTTTTCTGTATTCATATTCCCTCATAGATGCCACACTCTGCATTCGATTACAGACCAGAGCAATTTCTATATTCTCCATAGCCAGCTTTCGAAGAACATCCGCTGATATCCTTACAATTTCACAATCCGTTATCAACTCCACTGTCAGGAAAGAGGTTATCTGCTTGTCCAAATTCATGATCCCTACCAAAGCTTTACCTTCTCGTTCTCTTTCATCAGCAAAGTTTTTGCTTTCAACTTACAGATTTCCGAGTTCTCCGCCAACACCTCCAGCACAGCTTCCGATTTTATTCCTATCACATTATGAAAAAAATCTTTCAGTTTTTCCTCTTCATTTTCCCTTTTTCTTTCATCACTCATACTTTTTCCTTTTTACACTCTCAAAATCACCAGACAAAACCATCTTGCTTAAAGTTACTGTTTATCCTGTTCTTTTGCAAACAAGATTTTCTCTAATTATATCTTATTGTCTGACAAATAGCAATTTCACCGCTTGATTCAAATCAAGTAATCAAAAATATTTTTCCCAAACATACCCTTCACAATTTTTACTGCTACACAAAAATAGCTATAAGACTTCATTTTTGAAATCCTATAGCTTTGCTATTGATAATATTACGTTGTATTTGTAATCATCAATTATTTTCCAGTAACCATTGGAACACGACTAATAAACCGAACAATACTTGTGTCTTTATTCTTTATCATATTCAAAAATAACCGAAATCCTACTCATTTCTAAAACATATTTCGATAAGTCAAAATTACAATTTTCACACTTTAATTGATATAATATTCAACAACTAAACAAGGAGGCCATTTAACCATGAATAATGTAAAAATTCTATGTATCGCAGGCAGTATCGTACTCGGTAGTATATTGCTATCCGGACAAGCTTTTGGCAAAGCCCCCTCAGATCTAATCACCCTTTCCGCCCCTAAGGAGCCTGAGGGGCAACATGTATCTTATGATATAGATGGTTCCGGCTCTTATTATGACAGTGAGTCAGATACAACTTACTATTTTGTCAAGGGGATTGTCACTTCTTATTCTAATCATACCAAAACCTTTTCACTGACTTCCGACGTCGGTGAAACTTATGAGTTACCGGCAGATACGGATATTAATATAACCGACTATCTCAACACAGAAGCACATATATGGTACTCAGAAGACTCTCAAAAAAACTTAAAATTACTTGTGTTCTCTCCTCAAATTTTTTGGGAACATATTAATGAGCTGGAATCAGATGAACAAATTCCGGATGGTGCCACAGAAATTGATGGGACTCTTTCAAAATATATCTCTTTCTGGTTAACAGAAGATAAAATAGATGTTACTCTCTTATTTGTTGAGGACAACGATGGAAACACTCATATATATGCAGAGGATAACACATGCAATAATTGTAATAGTTCTGTTTTTGTCAAAACAATCGGCGACTATATCAAGTTATATGAAGATATGCATTTAAATTCTCAAGTATATGATGATTTTAATGTTGCATATCTTATATCAGAAGCATCATCTTGACTTACCCAAATGTCTGGTTGAGAACCTGATGTTTTTTACATCAAACATATCATATATTTTAAATGCCGCAGCCAATATTTTCAAAGGCTGCGGCATTTTTGACTTAATTTTTCTTTTAAACATGTTGCTTCTTCTTTTGACTGCTGCAAATATGTTTATGTCACAAATTCAAGCAATATTCAGCACTTACTATTTATGTAAAAAATCATTTCAGAAATTGATATATTTTTTTCTTTTCTCTGTTTACATATTGACGGCTAAAGTGTAAGAAAGATGCGATTTCACTATCTGACCACCCTAAAATCAAGTATTTTAAAATATCCCTTTGGTTTGAAGTCATTTTTAAGGTTATATTTTTTAGATCAAATGCTAATTCCACAGATGAATAATCCGCTCTATAGCTTTCTTGTAAATCACCTTCATTATCCATATATGCACATTCGTATTTTTCTTTTTTTAAGTTTCTCTTGCAAAGATGAGCAAATTTATATTTCACTGAATTGGTAATGAATTTCAAGCACTGATAATCGTCTTCACAAGTGGCGATTGTTTTTACTGCTTCTATAATTGCCAAATTCAATTCTTGAGTTGCGTCATCCCAATCTAGAAAGAATATTTTTTTTTGCATATGATTTTACTAAAGGTTCCATTATGCAAAGTAAGCTTTGCATGTATTTTGAATCATTTTTTGCCTGTATAACCAAATCTTTATATCCCTGCATCATATACCCTTTTATTTTTTAAAGAGTATCTGGGCATAAAAATGTAAACTTATTTTTTATTTTTTTGTTCAGAATCAAAGGTTTCTTATATCTATAAAAAAAGGAATATTGTATTTAAACAATATTCCCAATTTCCATCCTGCATATAATCCTCACTACAGAAGCTATATATTTTACAGCTGCTTCCCGCCATCATTACCAAAAATACTTTCAAAATCTATTTTTACAATCTTTTTTGGGTTATTCTTATTATTTTTACTCATCAAAATATTCCTGATACCAGAACAAAAACGCCAGCACCGTCCAGATTTTCCGGCTGTTGTCCTTCTTTCCCGCGTGATGCTCCTCCAGAAGCGCCGTCAGCTTTTCCGTGTGGAAATACTGACGGGATATGGGGCTTTGAAACATTTTTTTAACTCTCCCGTACCAGTCGTCGTCCCGCAGCCAGACACGGACAGGCACCGGAAATCCCAGCTTTTTCCGCGCGGCCGTGTCTTCCGGGATGTATTTCCGGGCCACCTTCCTAAACAGATACTTCGTCTTTCCGTGGGCAAATTTTGCCTCCGGCGGAAGTGTCCGGACAGCCTCGAACACATCCCGGTCCAGGAAGGGCACGCGCACCTCCAGCGAATGGGCCATGCTCATGCGGTCGGTTTTCTGCAAAATATCCCCGGCCAGCCAGTATTTCAGGTCGATGTTCTGCATTTTCTCCGGGTCGGAAAGCCCGGCGGCTTCTTCATAAGTCTTTCGCAGAAACTCCTGACAGGACGGCGTGTCGGTCGGATTTTTCAAAAGCTCCCGGCGCTCCTCGTCGGTGAAAATATGGGCGTTCCCGATAAACCGTTCCTCCACCCGTTGGCCGGCCCGGATCAGAAAGCTCTTGCCGCGGCGGTCCGGCAGTTTTTTCGCCTGCCGGGAAACCGCACGCCGGATCTTTTCAGGAATCCAGGCCACTTTCTGAAGAGCCAGAGGCTCCCGGTAGATATTATAACCGCCAAATAGTTCGTCCGCACCCTCCCCGGAGAGCACCACCTTCACATAACGAGACGCCTTGGCAGCCAAAAAATACATGGCGACGGCAGAAGCATCACCGCTGGGCTCGTCGAGGGCGTACATTACCTTTGGAAGCACATCCCAGAACTCCTTTTTCCCGATAGTATGCATGTGATAAGAAAGATGCGCATACCGGGCCACCTCCCTGGCCCTGTTTTCCTCGTTGTAGCCGCTGTTCCCATCCAGAAATCCCACCGTAAACGCCATTTTTGCCCCGGACAACACGGCAATAAAACCCGAATCCACACCGCCGGACAAGAAAGTTCCCACTTCCACATCACTGACCATATGGCGGCGGACGGATTTTTTAAGCACGCTCTCCAGTTTTTTCTCCATATCCGCCAGCGAACACCCCGCCTCGGGCTGTAGCTTCGGCTGAAAATATCTGCAGATTTCATACTTTCCCTGGCGGTAAAACAGCATACAGCCCGGCGGAAGGCGGTAGATTCCCTCAAAAAAAGTTTCCTCCAGCACGGAATACTGAAAAGAAAGATACTGCTCCAGCGCCCGTTCATTCAACTTTTTCGGGACGCCCGGGAACTGCAGGATGCTCTTAATCTCCGACGCAAACACGAAATTTCCATCCACCACTGTGTAAAACAACGGCTTGATTCCGAAAAAATCCCTCGCCAGCATCAGTTCTTCTTTTTTCTCATTCCAGACGGCGAAGGCAAACATTCCACGAAGCTGCTCCACAAACGCCGGACCATAAGCCTCAAGACCATTCACCAGCGTCTCCGTGTCCGAGCGGGTGACAAAAAGAATCTTCTTTTCCCGTTCCATCTGCTCCCGCAGTTCCTGGTAATTATAGATTTCTCCGTTAAACACCACTGTCAGGTTCTGACTGCTGCTTTTCATAGGCTGCAGGCCGCCTTCCAGGTCGATGATACTCAGGCGGCGAAATCCAAGGGCCACGCTGTCATTTACAAAACTGCCCTGCGCATCTGGACCTCGATGTACCAGCTTTTCCTTCATTTTTTCCACAATCTCTCTTTTGTTCTTTTTCTTTCCGAAAAATCCACAAATTCCGCACATGCTTTTCTCCATCTCGTATAATAAGTTTGTAAGCAAGAGAAATCTCTTACAGACTTATTTCTTTTTATGGTATAGAGGTAAGGACATCTAAGAGGTATTCCCCTCATCCCATTCCCATCTATACAGTCAATAGTTACATTGACATATCGTTTATCCTTGTTGTCAACCTTTACTTCTTTATTTTACCTCATATAACACCCCATAATATATTTCTGGCACTAACAACACCTAAAAGTCTTCCAACAGTAACAACTGTCTCATTTTCATTCTCAAAAGTCATTGCGCAGTAGCATACGGTACAGCCCAAGGGCTTTTTTCGTTTTCAGCCATCAAATTTGCTCTTCATCACTTGCCGAACATGAATCCTGCTTTTGCACTTCTGCTCATTGGATTTCACGGCACTTTTTTGTCAAAAATCTTGATTAGCGGTTTACATTTTGAGACTATTTTTCTCCTTATAAAATGAATTTGCAAATTCCAAAATTTCAAAAGGAGAAAAAACACAATGACAGATCATGAAAAACTTGTAATGCGAAATATTATTTATGCAGTGGAAACTGGCGGACAAGTATATGGACAAAAGGACTATGCTGATTTTACGGAAGCATATACCAACAGTTCTGCGGAACATGCGATCACAATCGGTGCCGGACAGTGGTATGGCAATGAGGCTCGTACACTTCTTCTTAAGATTAAAACTACTGATGCCGCAACTTTCAGCAAGTATGATACGGCCGGTGTCGCGGCGGATCTTAATAAAACAGACTGGTCAAACTATCAGCTCTCAAAAACCTCGGCAAAAGCGAAGGCAATTGTACATATTATCAATTCAACAGTTGGTCATCGCTGCCAGGATCAGCTTATGGATGGACAGATGGAAACTTATGTGAAGGAAGCAGCTTCTCTGGGCGTTACAGCAATGGATGCCAAAATGATGTGTGCAAATTTTCGCCATCAGGGTGGACTTTCTGCGGTGAAAAGGATTCTTGCCAAGACTACAAAGCCTTACACACTGGATCATCTTTATACTGCCTGCCAGACAGATACCGGAAATCAGGTCGGAGCATATAAGAGCCGACAGAAAATGGTATATAATGCATTAAAGACCTATATCACTAATTATAAGGTGACAGCATCCGATGCAATTCAGGCAGCGATAAATATTGCAAAAGCAGAAATCGGTTATCGTGAGAAAGCATCGAATGCAAATCTTGACAGCAAGACCGCAAATGCAGGAACCGCTAATTATACAAAGTATTGGCGGGATGTTGCACCAGAATACCAGGGTCAGGCATGGTGTGCCTGCTTTATAAGCTGGGTATTTATGAAAGCCTTTAACAAGTCGAAGGCTTCGGAATTATTAAAGCATTGGCCGTATATAAGTGTTCCAAACATTTCAACCAAATTTACCAATTATTCTACGCCGAAAGCTGGAGACATCGTAATGTATCATAATGGGTCGGTATTTAATCATACTGGACTTGTTATTGCTGTTAGTGGTAATTCTTATACTACCATTGAAGGCAATACAAATGACGGTTCCGGTGTGGTAGCTGAAGGGATCGGCGTATATCAGAGAAACCGTACATTGAGTGCGTCCTCCGGTACAAGATTCGCCAGGCCGGATTATAGTATTATTAATTCCATTAATAACTCTGGCGAAACAACAACTCCTTCTACCTGGACAACGAAAAGCACTGGGGTATGTACTGGAGATGGCGTTTATGTACGTCAGACGCCAGGCGGAGCCATCATGGGTACGGTATCAAAGGGAACCAGCCTTGAGCTAGATGGAACCAACTCTGGTGTATGGGTTCATGTGAAAGTGTCTGGAATCGGAATCGGTTATATGCATCAGGATTATGTAGGCAAAGGAACTGCTTCCACAGGTTCCTCCGCAGTTAAAACAGCTCAGACTGCATTGAACTCAAAGTTCAAAGCCGGATTGACTGTAGACGGTATCTGGGGATCTGCGAGTCAGAAAGCATATATTAAAGCAATCCAGACTGCACTTAATTCCGTATACGGCACTGGCCTTACAACCGATGGCATCTGGGGAACAAACACATCCAATGCCTGTGCTGCTCATGTGCTTTCAGAAGGGGCCAATAACCTTTATGTCGGAGTTCTGCAGATTGGTCTTTATGCTCATGGTATTACCCTGAATAACGGGATTGATAATGCCTTTGGAGCCGCCACAAAGCAAGGTGTGAAAAAATTCCAGACTTCTAAGAGATTAACTGCGGATGGAATTGCGGGAAGAGATACTTTTGCAAAGCTTGCAGGTGTTTAACGATTTTTGAACATGCGCCTGACGAGCGCACCTGAGAAAAAGGCGCTGCATATGCAGTGCCTTTTCCGAGAAAATGCGAGAAAATCTAATATTCACTGGGAGAGGTATCTTCAAAATCTTCGTTTTCCGATTCACTCACATCAGGTACATATTCGTCGGTCATTTTCTGCGCTTCCTCTAATGTACTGGAAGGTAAATATTCCTCCCCATCACTCGTAAGCATGATTACTATATTAACGTTATTCTGACTATAATACTCCAGGTCAACATTCAGTCCGGATCGTACAGCACTCCCATTAGCTATATTCAGGACGGCGTTTTCTATATTAAAAACCATATTATAATAATTTCCTGATTCGCCCACTTCTACTGTTATCGTATTTTCATCGGAATACAGAATATTACCAGTGATATATTGGATATCATAAGTTTCTTCCTGTGCAGATTCCTGATCTGCGGGATCTCCCTGGCTTTGGTAAATTTCCGCTTCTGCGTTATTTCCAGACTGTTGATTCTGCACACTGTCTCCTGGATTTGCTGCCACAGCTGTGGGCGTTGGCTTCCTGGTAACAGCCGTAGTAAGATTTGGAATAAACTTTACAGCATCCTTACCACTTTCGCTTTCCGTTTGCGCGGATTCGTTGCTTCCTGACACTTCACATCCTGTCAGGGTCACCGTGATACCTGTCAATATCACAAAAAACACTTTCAGAATCTTTTTTCTCATTTTTTATCCTTTCTTTTTTACTTTTTACAATTTTTATTTTACTCTAAATAACTTCCCATTACCTATTTCTGGCACTAATAACACCTAAAAGTCTTCCAACAGAAATCGGACATGTTTTCAATCTGGAATTAAACCATAAATACCGTACCCAAGAGCAGATGCGCAGATTGCTAAAATATTAAAAAAATTTTTCTCATGTCTAAATCGGACGAATATACCACATGCAGACAAAATACGGGAAGCCTTGATTTTACTGGCTTCCCGTTAGTTTTGGTGTCAAACTTGAGTGGCGACCTTCACACTCAAAAAAGGGCGCTACCCAACCAGGCGAATACGCAAAGTTAATACACTCCTCCACACCACAATCCCGGCGCTGCCCTTAAAAGAAGCGCAAGGGTGGAGTCCAGAGGAGGGACAGCGCTTTCTGTCCTTCCTCTGGGAACCTTCCGTCTGGAAAGTTTTCCCCTATTTTACTTAAAATATTCCACACCAGACTCGAATATTTTAATATCCTGCTCTCCATAGATATTAATGGCAACTCCGTCCCCGCGGCGTTCGCTATGTGCCATCTTACCAAGAATACGTCCATCCGGGCTGGTAATACCTTCAATGTTCATATAAGAACCATTGACATTCCATTCTTCATCAACGCTAAGCTGTCCGTCCGGAGTCACATACTGAGTTGCAACCTGTCCATTTGCAAACAGTTTCTCAAGCCACTCGTCATTTGCAACAAAACGACCCTCACCATGTGAAGCCGGGTTACAGTAAACACCACCAAGCTGTGCTTTCTGCAGCCATGGAGATTTATTACTTACAACTTTTGTATAAACCATCTTGGAAATATGACGTCCAATGGTATTGAATGTCAGTGTCGGAGAATCTGCCTTCTGTCCGCAGATTTCGCCATACGGTACAAGACCAAGTTTGATCAGCGCCTGGAAACCATTGCAGATACCAAGTGCAAGACCGTCACGCTCATTGATCAGTTTCATAACAGCTTCTTTGATCTTCGCATTCTGGAATGCAGTTGCAAAGAATTTCGCAGAACCATCCGGTTCGTCACCTGCGGAGAATCCGCCCGGGAACATGATGATCTGTGCCTGATCGATTGCTTTCTCAAAAAGCTCTACAGAGTCATGGATATCTTCAGCAGTCAGGTTCTTGAATACTTTTACATCCACCTCTGCACCTGCACGCTCGAATGCACGTGTGCTGTCATACTCGCAGTTTGTTCCAGGGAATACAGGAATAAATACACGAGGTTTTGCAACTTTGTTCTTGCATACATAGATGCTGTCTGCACGATAAAGCTTCTCATCTCTGTCAGCTGCCTCTTTATCATTCTCAGAAGAAACTGTCTTAAATACTTTTTCCAGAGTACCTTTCCATGCATTTTCAGCTTCACCTACAGTGATCACTGTATTTCCATAGGAGAAGTTACCGTCAGCAGTTACTTCACCGATCACTGTATAAGTGATGGAAAGCTCACCAACCTTACCATCCGGAACTTCCAGGATAATATCGCCAAATCCAGGTGCAAAGAAATCTCTCGGGTCAAGATTATGCTCGATCTTCACGCCCATGCCGTTACCAAATGCCATCTTCGCAACTGCTGCTGCGATACCATGACGGTCAAGTGCATAAGCAGAAACAACTTTGCCATCCTGCATATCTTTGTGAAGTTTTTCATACTGATCCATGATTCCTGCATAATCCGGCAGATCATACTGATCCTTCGGTGCACGAAGCCATACCAGTTTGTTTCCTGCTTTCTTTAATTCCGGTGTGATCACATCCTGGATTTTCGCAACGTCAACTGCAAAAGATACCAGTGTTGGAGGTACATCAATATCATTAAATGTACCGGACATACTGTCCTTACCACCGATAGATGGAAGTCCAAATCCCATCTGTGCTGCATAAGCACCGAGAAGTGCTGCGAAAGGCTGGCTCCATCTCTTAGGATCTTCTGTCATACGACGGAAGTATTCCTGGAATGTGAAACGGATTTTCTTATAGTCACCACCTGTAGCCACGATTCTTGCAACGGACTCTGTCACTGCATAAGCAGCTCCGTGATATGGGCTCCAGGAGGATAAATACGGATCAAAGCCATAGCTCATCATGGTTACAGTATCTGTTTTACCATTCTGTACCGGAACCTTTGCTACCATGGACTGAGTCTCTGTAAGCTGATATTTACCACCGTATGGCATAAATACACTGCCTGCTCCGATAGAACCGTCAAACATTTCCACAAGTCCCTTCTGGGAGCATACATTTAAGTCTGCCAGAGTTTCCATCCATTTTGCTTTTACATCTGCAACGTCCGGGCGCTCTTCAAAGAGATTACCTTCTTTGTTAGGGATTTCTACTTCTACAGTTGTTTCCTGATGTGCACCGTTGGTATCCAGGAATGCACGGGAAATATTTACAATTTCTTTTCCCCTCCATACAAGTACCAGACGAGGATCCTCTGTTACAACTGCAACAGGAATTGCCTCCAGGTTCTCTTCATTTGCATAGCCAAGGAAAGTATCTACATCTTTCGGGTCAACTACTACAGCCATACGTTCCTGAGATTCGGAGATTGCGATCTCAGTTCCGTCAAGACCTGCATATTTCTTCGGAACCTTGTCAAGATCTACTCTAAGACCTGCTGCCAGCTCACCGATAGCAACGGAAACACCGCCTGCACCAAAGTCATTACATTTCTTGATAATATGGCTGACTTCCTCACGACGGAACATACGCTGGATCTTACGCTCAGTAGGAGCATTACCTTTCTGCACCTCAGCGCCACATACTTCGATAGAAGCTTCTGTATGAACCTTGGAAGAACCGGTAGCACCACCGATACCGTCACGTCCTGTACGTCCTCCAAGTAAGATAATGATATCTCCCGGATCAGAATTCTCACGAATAACCGCACGTCTGGGAGCAGCACCCATAACAGCACCTATCTCCATACGTTTTGCCACATAATTTGGATGATAAACTTCTTTTACATAACCTGTTGCAAGACCGATCTGGTTTCCATAGGAGCTGTAGCCATGAGCTGCGCTTCTTACCAGTTTCTTCTGCGGAAGTTTACCCTTGAGAGTTTCTTTTACAGAAACAGTAGGATCTGCCGCACCTGTTACACGCATTGCCTGATATACATAGGTACGTCCTGAAAGCGGGTCACGGATCGCACCGCCAAGGCAGGTAGCTGCACCACCGAATGGCTCGATCTCAGTAGGATGATTATGTGTCTCATTCTTGAAGTTGATCAGCCATTCCTCTTCTTTACCGTCAACATCTACAGGAACTACAATACTGCAGGCATTGATCTCATCAGATTCTTCCTGATCAGCAAGCTTTCCTTCTGCTTTCAGTTTCTTCATAGCCATCAGAGCCAGGTCCATCAGGCAGACAAATTTGTCCTTACGGCCTTTGTAAAGTTCTTCTCTGTCAGCAAGATATTTGTTGTAGGTATCTACGATCGGTGCTTTATAATCACCTTCGTCAAATTTTACATCTGTCAGTTCTGTGGAGAAGGTTGTGTGACGGCAATGATCAGACCAGTATGTATCAAGTACACGGATTTCTGTCATGGACGGGTCACGTTTCTCTTCTTCTTTGAAATAATGCTGGATATGCTGGAAATCCTTGAATGTCATTGCAAGATTTAAAGAATCATAAAGTTCCTTTAATTCTGCTTCCGGCATTTCCTTAAATCCGTCAAAAATCTTAACATCTTCGGGTTCCGGGAAAACAGTTACCAGTGTTTCCGGTTTCTGCAGACCTGTCTCACGGGAATCTACAGGGTTGATGCAGTGATGCTTGATAGCATCAAATTCTTCATCTGTGATAGTTCCTTCAATTACATAAGTAGTTGCGGAACGAATGATAGGCTGTGCATTCTCATCCAGGAACTGTACACACTGAACAGCAGAATCTGCTCTCTGGTCAAACTGTCCCGGTAAAAATTCTACAGAGAAGATGCGGGAGCCTTCTGCTGCCTCAAAATTCTCCAGATGTAAATCATCTACAGGTGGCTCTGCAAAAACAGTTTTGCATGCTTTATCAAAAACTTCATCAGAAATATTTTCTACATCATAGCGAATCAGCACACGTACTGCTGTTACGGATTTAATTCCCAGATAGCTGCTGACCTCATGTTTTAATTCCTTTGCCTGTACAGCGAAGGCCGGTTTCTTTTCTACATAGACACGTCTTACGTTACTCATAGAAACTCCTTTCTTATGTATGCATTGTTTTAAAAATGCTTGACTATTGCTTCTTTTATAGTATCATAGGAAATATCATTAGTAAAATTAATATATCTTATATTTTTTATTAATACAGTTAATTAATCACCGTTCACACTCCACTGTCGACGAGATATTGGGGAATGAATATGCCAAAATCCCGAGACATACAATCTAAAGTTCCATTGTTGCCGACAATTTGTATCATCACATTATTTTATGAAAGGATTTATTTCTATGGATATTAATCTTGAACTATACAAAGTATTCTACTATGTTGCCACCACTCTCAGCTTCTCAGAGGCCTCCCGCCAGCTTTTTATCTCCCAGTCAGCAGTCAGCCAGTCCATTAAAACTCTGGAAAAGAAGCTAAATCATCCTCTTTTTATCCGCAGTACCAAGAAAGTATTGTTAACTCCTGAAGGAGAACTTCTGCTCCAACATGTAAAACCGGCTCTCCAGCTTCTGGACGAAGGGGAATCTCTCCTGTCTGGAGACAATCTGCTGAAAGGTCAGCTGCGTATCGCTGCCAGCGATACGATCTGCCGGTATTTTCTCATTGATTATCTGCAGAAATTCCATCAGACCTATCCTGATGTCCGCATTAAAGTCACAAACAGTACCTCCATCGGCTGTGCAGAGCTTCTGGAAAAGGGTCAGGCAGATCTGATTGTATGCAACTGTCCCAATTCCAGGCTTGGCAGTCATTTTCAGACACGTGTGCTAAAAGAATTCCACGATGTATTCGTTGCCAATACGGATTACTTTCCTGTACACACTGTTCAGACCGAACTGCAGGAGCTTCTGAACTATCCAATCCTGATGCTTTCCCCCAAAAGTACCACCAGTGAATATCTGCGAGAGGCATTCACAGCCCATAATCTCAAGCTTCTTCCTGAAGTAGAGTTAAACAGTAATGACCTGCTTCTGGATCTGGCACGGATTGGACTGGGGATTGCCTGTGTTCCTGATTATATGTTAAAAGAAAATGATCAGCTGACACCGCTCATGTTAAAAGAGCCTCTTCCCGGACGTCAGCTTATACTTGCCCAGCATGACAGTCTTACTGTCTCTCAGGCTGCTGAACGCTTTATTGAAATGTTTACTTCCATATAATAAAAGAAGTCCTCACTCAGTACTGAAACAACAATTTTTATAATCGCGTTTCTTACTGAATGAGAACTTCTTTTTCTTATTTCGGCATTACAGCCAGCGCATCAGCAATATACTGATTATCGATTGCTGCAAAGAATCCGCCGTCTGCCTTGGTTGCATAATCCATATCAATCGGCATTTTTCCAAGTACAGGAACCTTCAGCTCTGCTGCGATCTCATCAATATGGCTCTCACCAAAGACTTTGATCTCTTTTCCGCAGTCCGGACATTTCACATAGCTGTAGTTCTCTACGATTCCAAGTACCGGTATCTTCATCATCTCAGCCATATTAAAGGCTTTCTTAACGATCATCTTAACCAGATCCTGAGGTGATGTTACGATCACGATTCCTTCGATCGGCAGAGACTGGAATGCTGTAAGCGGAACATCACCTGTTCCAGGAGGCATATCCACAAACAGATAGTCTACGTCGCCCCAGATAACATCTGTCCAGAACTGTTTTACCATATTTGCAAGAACCGGACCTCTCCAGATTACAGGAGTATCCTCTGTAGGAAGCAGAAGGTTGATGGACATTACCTTGATCCCGTTTTTTGTGATCATCGGGTAGATACCTTCATCATTTGCCATTGCTGCACCCTTTAATCCATACATTTTCGGAATGGACGGTCCTGTGATATCCGCATCCAGGATACCGACTTTGTATCCCTGTGCTGCCATCATGTTTGCCAGAGAGCCTGTTACGAAGGATTTACCAACTCCACCTTTTCCGCTGACAACCCCGATCACATGTTTTACATTTGACTGAGCATTCATTTCTGCCTGAAAGCTCTGCTGTTTCTTGCTGCTTGAACAACCTTCGCAGCTTGCTTTGTCGCATGAAGTGTTGTTACATTCTTTTGCCATAATTAATCTTCTCCTTTATATTTACGCACTGCTGTACTGACAAAATATTGTTACTGTTCACTCCGTTCACAGTAACGTAGCCAAAATTCATTCCAGATTGCCTACGGCAATGGAATTTTGGCTTGTATGTCTCGGGAT
>OATA01001218.1_pt1 | contig 16672 bp, 18 predicted proteins | sample 1516451 | NCBI WGS metagenome assembly OATA01 (sample SAMEA2579905, study PRJEB22360) | human gut metagenome | biome: human gut; feature: human-associated habitat; material: faeces | place: Denmark | collected 2008/2010 | reverse complement strand
TACTGATATTGATAGATCTCGTTACTGGCCGAAGCTAAGCGATTGGCTGAAAAACATTGGTGCAGGGAGTTACGAGAAGAACCGCCCGGATATGTATGAAGTGCTGCGACCTTACATGGACATTGCGATTGCCAATGCAAAGCGATTGGACAAGCAAAATGAAGGACGGAAGCCCTCTGAGTCAGCACCCGGAACGAAAGCTTACGAACTGGTTGAGATGCTGATGCCGTATCTTATAGAAGAATAATAACCGTAATGTGAATTCTTTGCAACTTCCCGCGTTAAGAAAATCCCCCTAGTCTCTAGCTTTGGGACTAGGGGGATTTTGTGTCTTGTCTTGTGAAAGGAAAAAAGATACAATAGAGAATAGTAGAGATAATAATGCGGAAGTATGAATTATCAAGCGCACTGTGGCTAAGGAGGAATTCTGATTATGGCAAGGCAACCAAATGACGAAGAAAAGAAAGTAGCTATTGATAAGAAATCGGGAAGCCTTGCATATAATCGACTCGATATGCAATTAAGTCAAACATTGCATATGGCAATAGAGTTATATGATAATCTGAATTATTTATTGGTGCCAGATCATGATGATGATATCACCCTTTTTGATGATGATACAAATCCGGAAGTGGTTAGTTATTATCAAATGAAGACGAATGAAGAGTCAATTAGTATAGATACAGCGATTTCGGAGGACTGGTTAGCAAAATTATATGAGCAGCTAAGCAATCCAAAGTGGCTAATTGATGAACTTGGATTGATTACAAACTGCCCTTTAAAATTGAAAGTACCATATATTGACAAGAATGGGAAAAATCGAAAGAAAGAAAAAATTTATACGGTAGATAAAACTCCTTTTTTGAATTTTGACCCGGCCGTTGTAAAAAAGATAAAAGAAGATATTGCAAAGAAAAAAGGGATTTCTGTAGAAGAAGTTGACTTGTCAAAATTTGTGCATATGAGGACAACGCTGTCCATTGCAAAACATCGGGAAATCGTTCAGCAGGAAATGAACGACTTTTTGAAAGAAAAATATCCATCAATTACAGTGGAAATGGCTAAAACAATTTTTAGTACAATGATGGATTTGCTGGCGCGTCGGCAGGGATGCGAGAGATTGAACGAAGATGCTCCGTTTATTGAAGTTAAAAAGAAAAAAGGTATTTCGAAAGCGGATTTTTCAAGAGTTATTACGGACTCAATGCTCGTGTCTATTCCAAGATTCGATGAGATAGAGAGAGTTATGGAATATTCGGACGATGAAAAATATAAAGCTTCATATGAGTACACACGGATAATGCAGGATTTATCCGGAAAATCGGAATCATTTAGAAAGCTTTTATACTGCTTAAAAGATGCCTGCGAAAAAAATGTGAGAAAATCTGAAGAAACGATAAGAGATTATTGCAATCGCTTAGCAGATCGAGTTACTGAAAAGAATATTTTATATAACAAGACATATGTTTCAGTTTTAATTTGTTGCGTCCTTATAAATGGATGGGAGTGAGCAATATGAAAAATGTATATTTTAAAAGCATTATTATTGCAGATTTGCAAAGCGAAACGGCTCGCAGTCAAACATTTGAAAAGGGCTTTAATGTTATAACAAGTGCGGATAACCATGTGGGAAAATCATCGTTGCTGAAGTCGCTTTATTATACATTGGGTGCTGAAGTTAAATTTGACTCTGTATGGACAAGACAGCCGAAACTGTATGTGCTATCTTTAGATGTTGATGGAAAAGAATATTGTGTGGCACGTTTTGGGAAAAATTATGCAGTATTTGAAGATAACGAGCTTTTAAAAATTACAGATAGCGTTAGCAAAGAACTGGCACCATTGATTGGAGAGATTTTTGGCTTTTCCGTTTACCTTCCAAACAAAAAAACTAAGAAAATTGAGATGGCCCCACCGGCATTTATGTTTTTGCCATATTATATAGACCAAGATAAAGGTTGGAATAATCTATATGGAAGCTTTGAGTCAATTGACCAGTATCAGAAGGATGATAGAATAAAATCGCTGTATTACCATCTTAATATTTATACCAAAGAAACCATCCAACTGATGGCAAAACGTGATCTCCTTAAAGAGCAGGAAGGAAATCTTCAAAGTGAAATAAATCGACTTAAAACGATTGTAGAAGCTTTGCAGGAGGAAATAGGGAACCTTCCACCGGTAGATGATGAGGCTGAATTAGAGGCGCACTTGGTAATTCCAAAGGAAAGAATCGAGAAGCTTATTGAAAGAATCGGAAAATCTAGAAATCAAATTCAGCAATTAGAAACTGCATTGTATCAACATAAATGTCAACTGCGCGCAATAAAAAAACAAACCGTAGCATCTTCTAGAGATGTGAATTCAAATCATACGAAATTTCATGTTTGCCCGAATTGCGGATATATCTTAGATGAAGAGATTTTTGATATTGTAAGAATCAATTATGGTGCGGCTAATAAAGAGTATATGTGCAAAGAGGTTCAATTATTAATTGAATCGCTTTCGGAGAAATTGAGAGTAGAAAAGAAAAATTATGTAGAGCTTAATCATCAACTGGAAAGTGACGAAAAGATTTTTGATGAAGAGAAAAATGGATACAATACATATCTGCGTCAGCGTGGGTTAAGGGAATCGATTCGTCGGTTCCAAAATCAGTTGACAGAAAATATTAGACAAGGGTATGATCTTGACCAAGAAGCCAAGAAAATTAAAAAAGAACTTAGTAAACTGCCGACTGAGAAGCAAGTGGAAGAAAAATATATTGAAAATGCTCGGCTGAATATTATGAAGTTGGGAGCATGGGATTCCGCATATGATGGCCAAATCCGCTTGTTAAAGCCAATAAAAGCACAGGGAACATTAGAAAATAAAATTATATTAGCGCAGTCTGTTGCACTATTTGAAACGATGGAAGATTTTAAAAGTAGTGCAACGAGATTTCCGTTTGTTGTTGATTCACCTAGAGCTAAAGAGGCGAGCACGTCAAGTAGTCAAGAAATTATAAGTATGATTGCACAATTGAAAATGTTGCCGCAGGTTATATTGGCAACGATTGATTATGAAAAATTCAACGAGAATCTCCCAGAACCAGCGAAAATCATTAGTCTGACTGAGCCGAGAGCATTACTTAACAAAGTAGACTTTATGGCTAACAGACAACATATTATGGAGATTGCCGATCTTCTAATGAACCGTGACTGGGCAAAGCCGTGAGGCTACTGTTAAAACTATGCAAAATATGTGTGATGTGCTGGATAAAGCCGAAGATGGAGGCATTGCGAAAGGTGAGAGCTGTGCTGGACTAATGAAATAGCTTGGAATCGACTGAAAAAACACAAATAACGTATCACCGTTACTCCGAACGCTCTGCAATTTTGGCACCCGCTCAGGCTGCTATCAAAAACCCGAGAGCATAAGGATTTTATAGCGAATTATCGTTAGAAATCAAGCATAAAATAAGGCTCACCGTCAATTTTGGCGGTGAGCCTTATTTGTTTGCTCACGTATGAGGTGAATTGCGTTTAACACAGAGCTGCTTCCCAGAAGCATCACAGATACACCTCCACGGTCAGGTCGGTCCACGCTGCACGGCGGAACTGGTGGGGCATCTTGTTGGCTTCCCGGTAACGTTTGGCGGTTTCAAAGTCGATGGTGAAGGTGAGGAGGGGCTTTTCCGATACAGCCATCAAATCGGTGCGCTCCTCTTTGGACTTCTTGCAGCCGGTGTTCAGCTTCCAGCGGTAGGAGTAATCGGCAATGGGGGTGACCACTTCAACGAACTGGTCGATCAATTCGGGAGCAAGACGGGCACCATTCACATCGACCTTCTGAGAGAGAAAATCGTAAATCGCTTTCAAGTCCGAAGAAACCGTCTGCGGTTCGGGCGCAGGGGAGAGGGCTTTCAACTCCTGCTCTAAGCGGGCAATCTCGTCATCTGCCTGTTGGCAGAGGGATTGGTATTCCTCTCTTGGCAGTTCGCCGTCTGCACGCATGGCAGCGTAGTTTAGCTTGCGCTTTTTGATTTTTTCGATCTTGCTCTGAATCGGCGCAGCGGACATTCGTGTGGCAGCTTTTCCGTTCTGACAGCTTTCGATCATCTTGCAGGCACGAAGGATGGCTTTATTCTGATTGCCCCAGACCTTTTCAAAGATCTTCTTCGCCATCAGTTCCAGCTTCCACTCCGGGATAGAAATGGCATCACAACTGAGCTGCTGGGTCATGTTGTGCTCCAGAACGAAGGAACGGGTCGGATTGACGGTTCGCATATTGCATTGGTAGCCAAAGACCGGCGTTCCGTCCTTCAGTTTACGCCAGTTGAAAATGCGGTAGGAAGAACCGCAGCGGCAACGAAGTTTTGCGACCCATAAATATTTGGTGCTGTCAATGCCCTTGCGTCGTGTTTCTCCATCAGGAAGACGCAGATTGACAATACGGCTTTTACGGATACCGATGGCCAGAAAGGAGGCCCACGCAATATGTGTGATGTGCTTGATAAAGTGGAAAATCGTGGTGAAAGCAAGGTTGCTCTTTTGATGAAAAAACTATTCGACCAGAATAGAATTGAGGATGCGAAAAAGGCCTCGGAGAACGAGGAATACCGTATCAAGTTGATGAAAGAATTCGGCATTAACTAAAAGCTGGAGACTTACTCAATATGTGCAATGTGCTTGATAAGGTGGAAAACAAGGGAAAAACAGAAGGAATAGCCAAAATGTCCCTTCTGTTTAAGTCACTTTTCGATCAAAACCGCATTGAGGATGCAAAACGGGCTTCTGAAGATAAGGAGTACCGCACTCGGCTGATGAAAGAGTTGGGCATCAGCTAAAAAATTCATATGTACAACTGGGGGAGCGTCTTCGGATGCTCTCCCTTTACTTTTGCAGGGCAGTCCGTGTGGATTGTCCTGCTTCTTTATATAAGGAGAAGACAGATTATGACCTTTAATGCAATGACCGAACACTACGAAGAGATCACGGTTTGCGGAAAGCCTGCGCTGTTCACCACCATCCGCATCAAGAGAGATACTGTCCCGGATGGTCTGTATGCCTACGATGTCCGGCACGACGATGAGTGCCGGGGCATCCCGTGTGAGATCGCACCCTTTGTGATGGTCAACCACTGGGGCACCATCATCCTTGCGGAACCGCTGGAACTGCCGGACGGTGGGCGGCGATATATTGACGAGGACACCGACTGGAACTACGCTCCGTTTGGAGGAACAGAGAAAAATCAAAAGCCATGTGTCACAGTGGAAGAATTTATAAAGACCTATGTGAAGCAGAAATGACAGAAAACTTGTGCCGGAAAAGTATTAAAAATGCCGTAGAGGTAAAAGAGTATCAAATTCTCTATCATTTGAGAGAGTTGCGTCAGCAAATCGGCAACGCTAAAATGACGAACGGCATTTTTGATACAGAAAGAAAAGAGTTATGAGTATTTATGGCTATTGCAGAATTTCCACTGCAAAACAGAGTATCGATCGCCAGATCCGCAACATCAAGGCCGCGTACCCGACTGCCCATATCGTGCAGGAAGCCTATACCGGCATATCCATCTTTCGCCCGGAGTGGCTGAAGCTCTATCGGGTTCTGAAAGCAGGAGATACGGTGGTGTTCGATTCGGTGTCCCGGATGTCCAGAAATGCAGAAGAAGGTTTTGCTCTGTACGAAGACCTCTACCATAAGGGCATCCGGCTGGTGTTCTTGAAAGAGCACCACATCGACACCGAGACCTACAAAAAAGCCCTGTCCGGCAGCATTGCCATGACAGGGACGAATGTAGACTTCATCTTGAAGGGCATCAACGAATATTTGATGGCCTTGGCAAAAGAGCAAATCAAGCTGGCCTTTGAGCAGTCCGAAAGAGAAGTTGCCGACTTGCACCAGCGCACCCGTGAGGGCCTTTTGACCGCCCGGCTGAACGGCAAGCAGGTTGGCCGCAAAAAGGGTGTTGGCTTTGAAACGAAGAAAGCCAGAGAAGCCAAACAGATCATCCGTATCCATTGCAAGACCTTTGGCGGTACATTGGATGACATGGAGTGCATGAAATTGACTGGACTTGCCCGGAATACCTATTATAAATATAAGCGGCAGATTCGGGAGGACGCTGAAAATGAAGGCTTGACTTCTATGTAGAAGAAGCGCTACAAAAGCGGACAGAAGGAACACGGTACATTCAAAACGAGAATGCCGTGTTCCTTTTTTGTGGGCTTGTGTGGGATGGACAACCATACCGTCCAGCCAAATCCGTATAATGAGGGCAGAAAAGTGACGGACTCATAAGACAAAGGGAGAAGAACGTATGAAAAAATTTTTGATGGTGCTGTTGAGCATTGCATTTGTGCTGAATCTTGCGATTGTGGTTGGGTTGATTGGCAGATGTGGTTCGCCACGCCGGGCGTTTTACACCATCGCAGATGAACTGATGAACAGTGCCTATCGCTTCAAAAGAAGTTGGCAATTTAAGAATAGTCTACCTTGACTTTTTGAAAGATGGACAGGCAGTCTGTCCATCTTTTTTTGTATACTGAGGTTGTGCAAAAGAAACAAAAATTTTTTTGTAATTCTGTAAAACGACAAAAATCACACAAAGAATTGCGACTGCTGTTACACTGTGTTACAATGAGCAGAGAAGGAGAATGAACTGTGCGCAATAGTAGATTGGACCGTATACTCTATATTCAGCAGGTGCTGGTGCAGGGCGGTGTGCTGAACAAACAGCAGACCGCTGACCGCTTCGGTGTCAGTGAGAAAACCATCCAACGCGATCTTGACACCCTGCGCAATCATTTTGCAGACAGCGAGCCGCGCCGGGAGATCTTATACAACTCCGCAAAGGGCGGCTATCTACTGGATGACACGCTTTCACACTTCCTCACCAGCAGCGAGATTCTGGCAGTGTGCAAGATCCTGCTGGAGAGCCGCTCCATGGTCAAGGAGGAGATGTTCCCGATTCTGGACAAGCTGATCTGGGCTTGCACACCGCTGGATAGGCTGAATCAGGTCAAAGACCTCATCAGCAACGAACGCTTCCATTACGTCGAGCCGCAGCATGGCCGGAAGTTTATCGAGAGCTTGTGGGAAATCGGTACGGCAATAGAAAATCACAATGTCATGGAAATTACCTACTGCCGCACCCACGACGGCGAGACCCGTGTGCGCACTATTGAGCCGGTTGGCATCCTGTTCAGTGAGTATTACTTCTATCTGGCTGCGTTCATTGAGGGCATCGACAAGGATAAGCATTTCCAGAACCCGCAGGATAACTCCCCCACCATTTACCGCATCGACCGCATTCAGAACTATAAGACCCTCGACCGGCACTTTGCACAGCGGTACACCGACCGCTTTCAGGAGGGCGAGATGCGCAAGCGCATCCAGTTTATGTATGGCGGCGAGTTGCAGACCATCCGGTTCGAGTATACCGGACCGAGTCTGGAATCCGTGCTTGACCGACTGCCTACTGCAAAGGTTTTGCAGGTGACGGAAAAGGGCTGGATCGTGGAAGCCGAGGTGTTTGGCACGGGCATCCAGATGTGGATTCGGAGTCAAGGAAACTACGTAAAAGTGTTATAGAATTAAAATAAAGAAAGAGGAACCTATCATGTTTGGCTTATTCAAAAAGAAAAAACATCAAACAGAGGCGTTGATCGAAAAGGAGGAGCACTCCGGCAGCGACAACGGCGCAGTAGATATTGCTGCACGTGCAGCTTCAAATCAGGCAACGCAGATTCAGATGCAGAAGGCTGCTGAAAAAGCAGCAAAGCCTAGCAATTACACGGGCAATCGAAATTTGTATGACAGCGAATCGGCCAAGCGGAGAGCTAAGGAACAGGCTTTTGCAAATGGGCAGAGACCGGTTGATCCATATCTTAAGACGGAACTGTTTCGAACGAAAGAAGAAGCACAACGTGCATATCCAGAAGAGTATATGTATCATGCGGCGGAAGTCGACCATACAGTTCCGGTGGAAAGAGTTTTTGAGATGTTTAAGAATGATCCTTTTCTGACAAACGAGGACATTCGGGACATTGTGAACTGTGATGAAAATCTTACTGTTATCTCTGCCAAATTAAATAATGTAAAGCGCAGCCGGACGAATCAGGAACTGGTTGCTGACAAGGAATACCGAGAGAGCAAAGGCGTTAATCTTGGACACGAGGAAGAAGAGAAACTTGTATCTGATGGCTCGGAGACATTTAATGCGCTTGCCCAAAAAGGACAAAGAAAGAGAAAACAACAGGAGCTTAAGCTGGGCCATGAAGCGGGCATGGCAGGTGCACAGTATGCCGGTGTGACAGGTCTGACCATGTCTGGTATCAACAATGTGACAGCATTACTCAACGGCGAGAAGTCAGCAGAGGAGGCTATTGCAGATACTGTTGCACAGTCCGGCAAAGCTGCGGTAGATGGCTATGTGATGAGCAGCAGCCTGACCGTGTTGGGACGTAAAATGTCCAGTTCGTCTTCGGAATTTATCCGCAATTTGGCAGAGGCAAATGTTCCGGGCAAGGTGGTCACGGCGGTCATGGTCACTGGTGACACACTGGCAAAGTGGGGCAGCGGTGAGATCAATACACAGGAGTGCATGATAGAGTTGGGTGATAAGGGTCTGAACATGGCAACCATGGGCTATTTTATGGCCATTGGACAAGCGGCGATTCCAATCCCCATTGTGGGTGGTGCCATTGGTGCTATGGTAGGCTCTACATTGACCAGCGGCTATTATCAGGAACTGATCCATATCCTGAAAGACCGCGAAGTAGAACATCAAGAGCGGATGCGTCTGATTGCTGAATCGGAGCAGGCGGCGGAAGAGACTCGACAGTTTAACGAGCAATTGCGGCAGTATCGTGAGCAGTATTTTGCAGAGTGCCACGAATTTTTCGATACTACTCTTTCTACTATGCACTTTGCCTATGAGACCGGTGACGCAGATGGCGTAATTCACGCAGCTAACAAAATCACAGAAAAACTGGGCGGTAAGGTCCAGTACGAAACAGTGGATGAATTTGAAGATTTTTTGGATAGCGATGAGCCATTTGTGCTCTAAGGAGGAAATATGCCACTTTTAACATTACTAGGTGGAGCCGCCGCTCTTGCAGCAGGTGCGCTGGGCGTAGGTGGACATCTGGATGCACAGGAAAAAAACGAGCAGGCAGAACAGATCCGTGACATGGCAAAGACAAGCTATGATGCCACGAAGGCTATTTTGAACCTGGATATAAAAATTACACAACAGAATCTGATTGAGCTTGGTACGACCAAACAGAAGGTTCTGGAAAGCTCGATGGAGCGATTTATCCGGAGTTATGAAAAAATAAAAGAAATCCAGATGAGCACTAACGGCGAGGTCGATGATCTGGCGAGCTTTCAATTCAGCTCTGAGGATATGGTAGAGATTCAGCAGTTGGACAGCAATTATGAAAGTGCGGTTTCGAATGATGCAGCAGATGCGGCGGATGCAGCCGCTGGTGCGGCGCTGCTGCTGGCAGCGGGCGGGTCGATCCCGGTTCTGGCAGAGGGTGCGTCGATGGCAGGCGTGATGCTTTCGATCGGTGAGTTCGGTACGGCGGCCGGCATTGCAGGAAGTGCTGTCGGCGCAGCGCTCACGCCCTTGGCGGCAGTGGCAGCCCCGGTGGTGCTGTTTACCGGCCTTGCAGCCAGCATGAAAGCAGATGAAAATCTGGAACAGGCACAGGTCATGCAGGCGCAGGCAGAGGAAGCCATAGAAAAAATGGAAACATCCATGATTCTCTGCGAAGCAATTGCGGAAAAGTCGGAAATGTTCAATGAGTTGATCAAACAGCTCAATGGAATGTTTGATGAGTGCAGCCAGAAGCTGGAGCAGACGATTAGCAGACGAGAGGCAGAACGGAGAAAATACAAAAATAAAAAACTGCAGGGCAGGGATTTCACCCGGGAAGAGATAAAACTGATGGCTGTGACGGGCTCCCTTGCCAAAGCGATGAAGATTGCAATCGATACCCCGATGCTGAAAGATGATGGCTCCGGCGAGCTGACGCCGGAGGCAGAAAATGGTTTTGAAAATATGCAGGTACAACTCCCCGCTTTTGCAGATCAGGTTGCTGCTGTGAAAGCAGCAGAGCCGAAGGGCGGCTATGGCCTTGCGCCGGTGGATCATTCGGAGGATGAGCTGGATTCCCGCTTCTTCAAGCCAAGGGAAAAACAGGGAAAAAAGAATGCAGCCGTTCCAGAAAAGAAGGCGAGCAGCATTCACCCGATTTTGAAATTTGTTTTGTGGCTGCTGTGTGTGTGGATTGCATTTGCTGGTTTTTGCCTGATTGTAGCAGGATTGGCAGCTCCCGGTGTGCTCTGGATGGTCGCGGCAGTCATTCTCTGCCCGAAGGTAAAGCAGGAAAGACGTTTCTTGCCGCGCATTGGATGGATGCTTGCGCTTTTTGTCGTCAGCGGTTTCCTAATGTGAATGCCCTGAAAAGTCCACTGCACTTTCAGGTTATTACAATCCTGATCGATTGCACATACAATACAAGTATCACTTCACAAAACGGAGGGTACTTGTACTATGGTGGACTACGCCGACATCGGAAAACGCATCCGTGCCTGCCGCCTTGCAAAGGGCATGACGCAGGAACAGCTGGCCAATGAGGTCGGCGTGGTGGTCACGCACATCAGCCATATCGAAACAGGCAACTCCGTGCCCAGCCTGAAAACGCTGATCGACATTATCAACGCACTGGACTGCTCGGCGGACGAGCTGCTGTGCATTGAGATCAAAAAAGCAAAGCCGGTGTTCGACAGCTGGATGAGCGAGCAGCTTGCAGATTGCTCTGCCGATGAAGCAAAAATCATCAAGGAAGCAGTGATTTGCTTGAAAAGATCGCTCCGAAAAGTGTACGGAAAGTCCTCTAAATACAGATATGACTAAAACTTCAAAAAACTGAACGCTAGTTGGTAGGTATTGAGCGCCTGAAAGAGCACCAATAAACAGAATGAACCGCCTCGGTTTCCGTTACAGGAAGCCGGGGCGGTTTTTCTATGCAAAGCTATATTATAGAAAAATTCTAATGGAAGTTTGCCGGATGGACAATATCGGTGTCCAATCAACGCTTTATAATAAAAGCATCAAAATGATTCAATTGAATCATTCCGAACGGAAAAGGCTACGCATCCATTGAGATGGGAGGAAAAACCATGAAAGAGCTATTTGAAATCTATGATGGCAGTGCAGAAGCTAAAAAAGCCAAAGGAAAATCCAAAAATTTGAGCGGCTTTCATCCGCTGTTTACCGCAGCTGCCCGCAGAAGCATTGCGCTGGATTCCTTAAAGATTTGGCTGCTGCTGGGGTTCATTGTGGGCGTGGTGACAGGTGTTGCAACTGGTGCCGGAGCGGGATCCATCCTTTTAGGGCTTCTGATCGCCGCAGTGATCTATTTTGGCTTCCGAGATGATGTCTATAAAAAAGTCTATGGCCCGGAGCATGACAGAGGCCAGCTGCCTTTGCCGGAAGGAATGAGCTGGGAAGAAGCCGTAGATCGCATCCGCCGCGGATTTGCCAACCCGGACGTTGAACAGGTGACAGATACTGCGGATGCCATGACCTTTTACAGCAAAAAGCGTGGTACTTATCAGCTGAAAAACACAGCCGATGGCCTGAAAATGACCATCCTGACCAAACCGTCCAAAAGCAGTAAGAAGGAATATCTGTATGCAGTTTTCAGCAGCGTTCTGCTGTCGCAGGTGATCGCCATCCTGTACCCTGAAAAAATTTCTGCGGAGCAGGTGGAAGAAGAAAAGGCGGCAGTTCGGAAGCTGTTCGGCGCACATAAGATGCCGTTGTTGATTGAGCTGGCGATTACGGCGGCGTTTATTGCATTCGCAGCGTATGTGCTCTATACTACGCTCTATTCGGATAGTGCCCGCTCCAAAGGGATCTCGGACAGCTATCTGAACCTGTTCCCGGAAGAAGCCACTGTTGGCGAGGTGCTAGACGGTTTCTTTGCAAACGGCAAGTGGGAAAACTATGAACATGACGGAGTGACTTTTGTTCACTACAGCGGTGAGTGCGTTAACACACAGATCGGAGAAGAGTGCAAAATCGTACCACGTTTTTTTCAAATTTACAGCTTCGGATCTCATTGTGCTGGTTATAGTGTAGTGCGCGACCTTTTCTGTACGGGTCAACGCTTCCTGCATAGCGAATAATTTTTACCATCAGCGCGGGATCGCATTTCACATAGAAGTCTTGTGTAATATCCAACCGATGCATTTTCCATTTAACAGAATCCTCAATTTTAAGGAGTCCAAGCTGATCCAATTCATCCAGAAATGCCTGCTCTTGCATGGCCAAACCTCCTGGCGATAAATCTGTTAAACTTAAACGAGATGGATCACCTGCGATCCGAGCGAGGTTCACACCAGATAACGTTATGTATCGCTTCTTAAAATCTGGATAATCTGCCAATGTGATGGTCAAACCGCCATCTTTTCTTTTATAAGAGTAGCCTTTTTTCGAGGAGCCATGATACGGAATCCGATAGTATTTTCCAGCGGATACCATTTTTTGAATTGCCATAAAAACTGTGCGTTTCGCTTCGCAATCGGTATACGTTCCATTCACTTCAAACGTATGAATGGAAGGTGCTAAAAGTGGGAGCTTCTTTGCCATTGTCATAAAAAACACCTCTTTTTGTGATTTATCAGGATGTTATGAATCAAATAGAAATTGATCGGGAGGAACAACTACTATAAAAACGTATAGCATTCTATCTGGTGATTTATGACACTGTTATCCATAGATCGAAATCTAATAGGATGATAATGAACTGCTTTTTGGGATTTCTTATAGGGCGATTTGAGCAAGGGCAGCGCATTTCCTATCTCTGCCCTTCAAATTAATTGTGCCGAATGGAAAAATCATTACAGACTGCAATATATCCAGTTTCGACATTTGGGATGGTTTTCGTCCGATCAGACAGGTCTGGTTTTCTTTATCAAGAGCCAGCGGGCATTTTGTGTCTTGTTTTGTGAGTGGAAAGAAGGTACAATAATAGCAAATGACTCACATCTGCGAGGTGATACCATGCTGAACATCTACTTTGGAGATATGCCGGAGGCAGTCTACAATACGTCGGTCTATTTTAACTATACCTACGAGGACGAGTGGCTGACTTCTGACTTTGCTAAAGAGGTCATCAAGAAAATTGATAAGTCCGACGTCAAAGGCCCTCATGCGGTGGAAAGCCCGGTTCTGGGGGTCATCTCGCCGGAAAAACTGTCTGGCGGCACGAAAACGCTTTTGCTGATGGCAAACGACCCGGAAAAGGTATTCAATGCCTCGACTTGTGGCGATAACTGTGCACCTTTTATTCTGAAGCTGGCGAAAAAGAAGAACTTGACCATCAACCTGCGGCATCTCATGGATTTCGGCAAGAAGAAATTCCCGGTGGATGTGAAAGTACTGAATACCGGTGATGTGGTGCACAGCATGGAAGAACTGATGCCGATTGCATTTCAGTTTGTGTGATAGCTAGAAATGAGTTTTTTGACGAATTGAAATGAAATTCTGAGATTGATGTTTTTCGGTTGCTATGGTAAAATAAAGAGAATAAAGCACATGACGGCTGAAAAGACTTGTTGCCATTCGGAGGAAAGAAGGCTGAAAGATGCATTTTAAACGTACAGAAATCCAAAACTTCAAGAGCATTGAAAAAATGAGCTTGAATTTTTCTTCGGGTGTTAATCTGCTGATTGGCGACAACGGCGTTGGCAAAACGACGGTATTGGAGGCATTGGCACTTTCGGTTCAGACTTACTTCAGCCGGATGAATGACATCACGAAAAAGGGAATTACCCAAAAGGATGTCCGTTTTACCAGTAGCCTTGTTGGTGATGCTTCCCAGCATCGGATGTACTATACACCAACAACGATCAAAAGCACGGTTGAGCTTGGTGGAGTTGAGTATTCGAGTGAAATATCCAGAGAGGATGAAACGAATGCTACTCGTACAAAGTATGCAGGCAAGGAACTTGCGACTGCGGGCAGAGAGCTTCTTAATTCTCAGACGGAAATTCTTCCAGTGATTTGTTATTTCAGCACATCGCGTGTTGTAGATACGCAAAAAGCATCTACGAGTTCCGTGGGAAAGAACAAGTTAAATGACCGCAGATGTGGTTATATGGACTGCTTGAATGCGACGCTTGATCGAAAGGCTCTTACAGACTGGGCCTTTAAGATGGCAATGGCAGAATATAAAAAAGGAATGCCGATTGCTGAATATGAGGCGTTCAAAAAAGCGGTCGGCACCTTTATGCAGAAGATGAATGACCTGGATGAGATTCCGCTGGTGGAGTATACGCGCGATTTTGAGGATATTACCTATACCGAAAATGGAAAAACGATGCTGGTCAATTATCTGAGTGCAGGCTATCAATCTCTTCTGTGGATGCTGATGGAGATTTCGTTCCGTATTGCGCTACTGAACCCGGAAATGTCTGATTACAGTCAGGCTGAGGGAATCGTATTGATTGACGAAATCGATATGCACCTTCATCCGAGATGGCAATGGAAGATTCTGGACGCATTGCACAGCTCTTTCCCGAAAGTTCAGTTTATCGCAGCAACGCATTCGCCAATCATTATTTCGTCCTTTAGAGATGCAAAGCTATTGTCCATAGGGCAAAATGGCGTAGAAGAGCTCAGCGGAGCGTATGCCTACTCGATTGATGATGTTGTGGCGTACAAGCAGGGAAGCTCTGGCATTCCGCAGGAGCTTTGGCAACGAAAGAAAGAATTTGAAGATGCATTCTACCAGAGAGATAAGCAAAATTCGCAAAAGGCACTGGATGGGATGAAAGAGCTTTTTGGCGAAGATAATACAGAAGTGAAGCGCGCAGAAGCGAAAATGCGGATGAGAAAGAACTGGAACTGAAATGATCTACGTTAAAAAGAGTTCATGTCCAGAAGATATTCAGAAAGACTTTGATCTCCAAAAAGCAAAACCTGAATGGAATGACATACCAGAAGAACCCAATAAGGAACAGGCCAGAATACTGAGAGAGGAATTTTTTGACAAGCTCAATAAGGACCAACTCAGAGATGCTCTTATAAAAGAACAACACGGACTGTGCGTATATTGTATGTCCCGCATAGAGAATACAGCGGAAAGCACAGTGATAGAGCATTGGTATCCTCTGAGTAAGAGCAAGGAAAAGGCTCTCCAATACGAAAATCTGTTCGCTTCGTGCTACGGCGGCCAAAAAGAGACCGTGAAGGGAGTACATAGAATCTGCTGTTGTGATGCTAAGAAACATGATGCGTCTATTAAAGTTGACCCACGCAATGAGCGGATGATGGAAAATATTGTATACTATTCGGATGGACGGATTGATTTCTCGGAAAGCTATGCAACTGCTAAAATCCGGAATACGCTTCGTGGAGACTTGTGGTATCATCTTGGACTGAACGGCAGTGTCAAAAATGATGGAGCCATGCTGGCAGATACCACGACAGAACTCGTGAAGAAGCGGAAGGATGCGTATGAAGCGGCAGAGGATATGCTGATGGTTCTGGATGAGGATAATGAATTATCCCCGGAAAGAGTGGAAGAAATCATTGCCGACATGCAGGCTCAGGACATTTGGGATGAGTACATAGGTGTGACAATGTTTGTTCTTCGGCAGGGAATTTGATAAAATGACGTATCATCGTTGCTCTGAACGCTCTGTAATTTTGGCACCCGCCCAGGCTGCAATTAAGTCTCCCCGGAAATAAAATCTGGTAGGACAAAGAAGATAAAAGCTCTTGGCTTCTGTAATGGAGGCCAAGAGCTTTTTGCATCTTGTTTTGTAAGCGGAAAGAGGTTACAATAATAGAAAAGAAAGCGTATATCAGTCGAATAAGGTGGTAGGCCTATGAAGTTTTTCGAAGTGGTTCCAAGCGAACTTTTCTCGCCGTTGGCTTCGCCCAACCGTATTTTATATGCGGATGCACTGGACGTACTGTACGCAGCATACCAAGAAAACTTGAAAATACGGGAAGATGTCTTGTATTCAATGCTGCGCGGCAGGCTGGAGCAGGAACTGGCGGATGCTACGTTTGAAGATGAAGACATTAACGAAGAGGAACTGAGGGATATCTCTGGCCGCGCCCGTTTTTTGATCCGCAAGCTGTGTAGTAAGGGGTGGTTTGAGAAGGAACGTGGGGATGATTTTGAAGAGTATATCACGATTCCTAATTACAGCAGCCGCTTGCTGGAATTATTCCACCAACTCCGCGATGATAGCCCGGCTCGTGGATATTCCTATGTGTTCGGAACGTTCTCTGCATTAAAGGTCGCTGACGATAACGACAATGCTTACGAAAAAATGACGGCGCTTTACAGTGCCTACGATAACACAACGGCACTGATTAGTTTGTTGCAAATGGTCTATCATAACGTAAAGCATTACTTTCAGATGCAGATCGATATGCAGGATGTCAACCAGGTGCTGGCTGCACACTTCAATGACTTCGGACAAAAAGTTGTGGAGGCATACATCCGTCCGCTGAAAATCAAAGACTCAGTGCCGAAGTATCGTGTCCCAATTCAATCTATACTGAGACGGTGGGAAGAAGATGACGCGCTGCTGATGACGATGGCAAATGAAGCATTGCGTGATAAGCGGGGCAAGACATTGGAAGACTGCCG
>OATA01001181.1_pt1 | contig 17214 bp, 16 predicted proteins | sample 1516451 | NCBI WGS metagenome assembly OATA01 (sample SAMEA2579905, study PRJEB22360) | human gut metagenome | biome: human gut; feature: human-associated habitat; material: faeces | place: Denmark | collected 2008/2010 | reverse complement strand
GGCAGGTCACAGGCTGCGCGGCGGATCATGTCCAGCAGCCAGAGGGCAGGCCTGTCCGCCAGCGGGACCGTGCGCAGCCAGCAGCCTTTTTTGCAGCTGAGCACCAGTACGCAGTCCCCTTCTCGCTCGGCGCACCCGGCGGCAAGATCACAGCCCACCACCCGGCGGGCTGCCTGCGCTTTTGCCAGCGCACGGCGCACCGGGTCGGTGGTGTCGGCGGGCAGATGCGCTGCCGCCTGCTGCTCGATCTTTGCACCGGTCTTGGGGTGTGCATAGCTCAGCGCCCCAAAGTCAAAGACCCGTTCCGCCCCGGCGATGGTCTCCAGCCGGGCCTCCAGAAGGGTACCGGCGGCAGCATCCGAACAGATGAGGAGTCGGTCGTGCCGTTCCAGTTCCTGCACGGCGGCCTCGGCCAGCGTGGTCTCCCCGGCCCCGTACAGGTCGGCGGAAAACTTCTCCCGCAGCGCCTGCGCGGCCTTTTTCAGGCCCGCCGGGTTCTGGGCCGAAAGCGCCACCAAAGTCTCCGCGCCCCGGCTCTTCCAGCGGGCCTCCGCCTTCCACTGGGGCGAAAACCCGCCCGCAGCCTCTTTCACGGCGGCGTCCGGCACTCCGAACAGCCGCAGCACACATTCGGCCTTCTTCTCTTCTGTCAATACTGCTCACCCCTGCGTGTTATTCGCTCAAGAATGCCGCGTCCAGCGCATCGAGCACGGCCGTGTCGTGCTGCTGGGCTGCGGTCAGGGGCTTTGTGCCTGCGGGGGTCCTGCCCTGCGCCAGACGCAGCACCAGTTCCAGTGCAGCCTGCGCAGCGCGGGCGCGGACCAGCGCACGGTCCGGACGAGAGACGAAGAGCTTCTTCACATACACGGTCTTGCCGCGGGCCGCACCCAGATAGACGGTGCCCACCGGGCGGACGGCATCGCCGCCGGTGGGGCCTGCTACGCCGGTCACGCTGACGGCAATGTCCGAGCCGGACGCCTTCGCCGCGCCCAGCGCCATCTGCGCGGCCACCGGGGCCGACACCACATTGTATCGCGCGATGACGTCCGGGTCCACGCCGACGAGCTTCGCCTTCGCCTGCTCCCAATAGGTCACAAAGCCGTAGCCGAACACCTCGCTGGAGCCTGACACTGCGGTGATGCGCTCTGCGATCATGCCGCCGGTGCAGCTCTCGGCGGTGGAGACGGTGAGCCCCTTTTCCTTCAGGGTGCGCACCACCGTCTCTTCCAGCCCGGCCACATCCTCATCATACACCGCATCGCCCAGCAGATCGTAGAACTTCCTGGCGTATGCGCGGCACATTTTTTCGCCGTCCTCGTCGGAGGCGGCACGGGCCGTGATGCGGATCTCGCATTCGCCGGTCTTGCAGTAGATGGCGGCGGTGGGGTTGGCATGATCCAGCAGGTCCTGCACCTGATATTCCAGATTGCTCTCGCCGCCCAGCACCCGCAGGGTGATGGAGTGCAGGGTGCAGTTCTGGCGTTCCAGCAGCAGCGGGCGGATGCTCTCCGTCCACATGGCTTTCATCTCGCTGGGGACGCCCGGCATCAGAACGGCACAGCGGCCGTCCTGCTCGAACCAGGCGCCGGGGGCGGTGCCGTGGTGGTTGACGATCTTCCGCCCGTGCACGGGCACCATGGCCTGCTTGCGGTTGTTGGGGGTCGTCTCGCGGCCGGTGCGGGCAAAGTAGCTGGTGATCTTCGCCCACTCTTCTTCGTCAAAGGCCAGCGTATCGCCGTAGCAGGCCGCCACGGTCTCCTTGGTCAGGTCGTCTGCCGTGGGGCCTAAGCCTCCGGTGAAGACCAGCAGGTCACACCGGGCCTTGGCCTCGTTGACAAAGTCCGCCAGACGGCCCTGGTTGTCGCCGATGGTGCTCTCCCGCTGCACGGTGATGCCCAGATCGGCCAGTTCCCGGCTCAGATACTGGGCGTTGGTATTCAGGATGTTGCCGAGCAGCAGCTCGGTGCCCACACTGATGATCTCTGCGGTCATGCGGCATCACCCCTCAAACTCGATCTCGTCGGTGATCCGGATGCGGATGCGCTCGGTGTTCTCTGCCGCTTCGGCTTCCAGTGCAGCCAGACCCGGCATGGCGGCTTCAGCGGTCAGGATCTCGTCCAGCTCCGGGCGGATCTTCGGGTGCGGCGGAGTGAAGATGGTGCAGCAGTCCTCATAGGGCAGGATGCTGGTTTCAAACGTGCCGATGTGGCGGGAGGTCTCGATGATCTCGGTCTTGTCCATGCCGATGAGGGGGCGGAGGATGGGCAGGTCCTGGGCAGCATCGGTGCACTGCAGCGCCTTGACGGTCTGGCTGGCCACCTGCGCCAGGCTCTCGCCGGTGATGAGGGCCTCGCTGCCCTGCTTTTGGGCGATGCTGTTGGCGATGCGCATCATGCTGCGACGCATCAGCACCGTGAACAGCACATCGGGGGCGTTGTCCCGGATGTACTCCTGCGGCCGGGTGTAGGGAACCACGAAGAGGTTGGTGCTGCCGGTGTAGGGCGTGATCTTCTGGGCCAGCGCCTTAACTTTGAGTTTTGCACGTTCCGAAGTATACGGAGGGGATGCAAAATGGATGTGGTCCAGCGCCAGACCGCGCTTTGCCATCCGGTACGCAGCCACCGGGCTGTCGATGCCGCCGGAGAGCATATTCAGAGCGCGGCCGGAAGTCCCCACGGGCAGACCGCCCTCGCCGGGGATCTTCGGGCCGTGGATGTAGGCACCGTAATCGCGGATCTCCACGATGACCTTGAACTGCGGGTTGTGGACATCCACCTTGAGGTAGTTGTGTTTGCCCAGCAGATACGCGCCCAGTTCCCGCATCAGTTCGGGGCTGGTCATGGGGTAGGTCTTATCCGAGCGGCGGGCCTCCACCTTGAAGGTCCTGATGCCGTGCAGGCTGCCGCCGAGGTAGTCCTCAGCGGTCTGGCAGATGGTGTCAAAGTCCTTCTCGCAGACCACCGCGCGGCTCAGTGCGGCCAGACCAAAGACGGTACGCACCCGGTCGAAGGCGAGGTCCATGTCGATGTCCTCTTCCTCCGGCTCCATATAAAAGGTAGACTGGGTGCAGTAGACCTTGAATCTGCCCACGGTCTTGAGCCGATACCGCAAAATCTTCATCATGGCCGACTCGAACTGGTTGCGGTTGAGGCCCTTCAGGGACATCTCGCCCTGATAGCCCATAATGATCTCACGCATAGAGTTTCTCCTTTATTGTAACTTCATCCTTCGTACAACCTCTCCGTCTCGCTTGCGCTCGACAGCTCCCCTGGTAGGGGAGCCTCTGGCGAAACCGGAGACGTTGCGTGGACTGCCAAAGCCTCTCCTACCAGGAGAGGTGGCAATGCGTAGCATTGACGGAGAGGTTGTACAGAGCATCGGTTTATCGTTTGATCCGCTGCAAATGCTTCATGCCATCCTCAAAGCGGTTGAGGAAGGCATCCACATCTTCGGGGGTGTTGTCTGCACAGAAGGACACCCGGATGGCCGTGTCGATGGCCAGCGGGCTGCGGCCCATGGCCGCCAGCGTGTGACTAGGCTGGCCCCGCCCGCAGGCACTGGCTGACGAAACATAGATCTGCTCCTCCGCCAGAAACGCCAGCATCGTCTCGCTCTTGATGCAGTTCTCACTGAAGTTCAGCACCTCCGGCACGGCGCTGTCCGGGCTGTTGATCTCCACTTCGGGGAAGGCTTTCAGCCCCTCGCGCAGCTGCTGGTTCAAGGCGCGGACAGCGGCGTCCCGACTCTTCATGTTCTTCGAAAGGCGGCTGACCGCAGCGGCCAGCCCCACCGCGTAGGGCAGGTTCTCGGTGCCGGGGCGCTTCTCACGCTCCTGCTCGCCGCCAAGGTAGGGCGGCTGGAACGCCTGTGCCAGACTGTCGCTGAGGTAGAGCGCCCCCACGCCCTTGGGCGCGTGGATCTTGTGGCCGCTCACCGCCAGTGTGTCGATGTTGGCCAGCTTGATGGGGACCCGCATCCACGCCTGCACCGCGTCCACATGGACGAGGGTGCGGCTGTTCTTCCGCTTGACCTCGGCGGCCAGGCGCTCGACCTCGTTCCGGGTGCCGATCTCGTTGTTGACCATCATGCAGGCCATGAGGATGGTGTTCCTGTCCACATGCGACAGCATCTCATCAATGTCCAGCGTACCGTCCGGGCGGGGGGCCACGACCGTAACGTCATAGCCCATCGCGGCCAGACGTTCCAGCGGCTTTTGCACACTGGGGTGTTCAAAACCGGACACCACGATGCCCTTGCCGAACTTCCGGGTCAGCGCCGCGCCCAGCAGGGCCATGTTGTTGCCCTCGCTGCCGCAGGAGGTGAAGTACAGCTCCCGCGATTTGCAGCCCAGGCTCCTGGCCACCACGGCGCGGGCCGCGTTCAGAGCTTCCTCGCTCCGGGCACCGGGGGCGTACAGGGACGACGGATTCGCCCAGTGCTCCCGCATGGCCCTGTCGATGACATCCGCCACGTCCGGGGCCACGATGGTGGTGGCGGCGTTGTCCAGATAATGCAATTCAGGATTTTGCAGCATAAGATTCGATTCCTGCTTTCTTTGCTTGCCGTCGGCAGAGCGTTCCGCCCTGAACCGACGTTTTCTCATAATAAACCAGAATAATTATAGCACAAACCCTGCCCTAACGCAAAGGATTTGCGGCATGGCTTGCGCCGGGGCCTGCCATGCTGTATAATGAAGAAAATGAGCTACAGAAAGCAGGGTGTTTTATGGCCGATTATCAGGAATACCGCCGCCGTATCCTCCGCAAGCGCTGGTTCCGGACCTTCTCCGTTGCAGGGCTGCTCTTCCTGCTGGTGCTGGTGGGCGTCGTGGGTACACTGTGGAAACGGCTCCACCGGGAGCAATCCCCCGCCGCCGTGCAGGGGCCGACCATCTTCCAGCAGGAGCTGCAGGGCAGCGAGTGGAACACCGTCAACTACACGCCCGCCCGGCGGCTGGCGGTACAGCTCAGCGCCGACGGCACCACCGCTATGGATTTCCGTCTGGCCGCGCTGGCCGAAAGCCCGGCCGTGGACCGCAGCTATTTCAACGACGCCTGTTTTCTGGGCGACAGCCTGACGCAGGGGATGCAGATCTACAGCACCGGCCTGCCGGAAGCCTCCTTCTGCGCCTATAAAGGCATCGGCCCCAACGCCGTGGTCAACAGCACCACCTGCACCCGCCGGGACGGCGTCAAGGAGATCCCGATGGAGGTGCTGACGGCCCAGCAGCCAAAGGTGCTCTACATCCTGCTCGGCACCAACGTGCTCAACCGGGACGGCGATTATTCCAGCTTCCTCACCTACTACCGCCTCATGCTGGACATGATCGCACAGGCTCTGCCCAACACGCAGATCTACGTCCAGTCCATCACGCCAGTGCGGCCGGAAGTCCGGGCCTCTCACCCCGGCCTCTACAAAGAGCGCCTGTGCGAGATCAACGATGAGCTTTCCGCCATCGCGCTCGAAAAAGGCTGCGTCTTCCTCAACCTGTGGGAGGCCCTGGCCGACGAGAACGGCGACCTGAAGGCCGAATATGCCCAGAACGACGGCTACCACGTCAAGCCCGAAGGCTACACCGCCTGGGTCGATTACCTCCGCACCCACACCATCAATCCCGGCGTGACCTCCGCTGCGGCATGATAAGATTACAAAAAAGGAAGGCTCCCCCGGCAGTTGTCGAGGGAGCCTTCCTTTTTGTGCAAAATCAGAACAGCCCCGTGATCTTGCCATCGGCATCGACGTCGATGTTGACGGCGGCAGGCTTCTTGGGCAGGCCGGGCATGGTCATGATGTTGCCGCAGATGACCACCACGAATCCGGCACCGGCAGCAAGGCGGACCTCGCGCACCTCCATCGTGAAGCCGGTGGGCGCAGCCAGGAGCTTGGCGTTATCGCTGAAGCTGTACTGGGTCTTGGCGATGCAGACGGGCAGGTTGCCATAGCCCAGCTCGGTCAGCTCGGCCAGCGTTTTGCTGGCGGCGGCGCTGAAGTTCACGTCGTCCGCACGGTAGATCTTTCTGGCAATGGCCTTCACCTTGTCCTTGAGGGGCATATCCAGCGGGTAGACATACTGGATGGGGCGATCTTCCAGGATCTCCAGCACCTTCTCGGCCAGTGCCTTGCCGCCCTCGCCGCCCTTGGCGAAGACCTCACTCAGCACACAGGGTACGCCCTGCTCAGCGCAGACCTGCTCCACATACGCCTGCTCTTCGGGGGTGTCGGTCGGGAACGCATTGATGGCGACCACCACCGGCAGGCCAAAGCCGTTCTTCAGGTTGTCGATGTGGCGGACGAGGTTGGCCGCACCGGCCTTGACGGCTTCGAGGTTGGGCTGGTTCAGGTCAGCCTTGGCAACGCCGCCGTGGCTCTTGAGGGCGCGGACGGTCGCCACCAGCACACAGGCGCTGGGTGCGATGCCCGCATAGCGGCACTTGATGTCCAGGAACTTTTCTGCGCCCAGGTCGGCACCGAAACCGGCCTCGGTGATGACATAATCGGCCAGCGAGAGGCTGAGCTTGGTGGCCATGACACTGTTGCAGCCGTGGGCAATGTTGGCAAAGGGACCGCCGTGGATGATGGCGGGGTTGTTTTCCAGCGTCTGAACGAGGTTCGGGTCCAGTGCATCCTTCAGCAGGGCGGTCATGGCACCGGCGGCGCCGATCTCGCCCGCCGTGACGGGCTTGCCGTCGTAGGTGTAGGCGCAGACGATCTTGGCCAGCCGCTCCTTCAGGTCGGAGATGCTGGTGGCCAGGCAGAAGATAGCCATGACCTCGCTGGCGACGGTGATATCAAAGCCGTCCTCACGCGGGGTGCCGTTGACCTTGCCGCCCAGGCCGTCCACGATGAAGCGGAGCTGGCGGTCGTTCATGTCCATGCAGCGCTTCCAGGTGATGCGGCGGGGGTCGATGTTCAGCGGGTTGCCCTGCTGGATGCTGTTGTCGATCATGGCAGCCAGCAGGTTGTTGGCCGCGCCGATGGCGTGGAGGTCGCCGGTGAAGTGGAGGTTGATGTCCTCCATCGGGACCACCTGTGCATAGCCGCCGCCGGCTGCGCCGCCCTTGACGCCGAACACGGGGCCGAGCGAAGGCTCACGCAGGCAGAGCATGGTCTTTTTGCCCAGCGCATTCATGGCGTCGGCCAGGCCCACGCTGGTGGTGGTCTTGCCCTCGCCCGCCGGGGTGGGGCTGATGGCCGTGACCAGGATCAGCTTGCCCTGCTTGCCAGCCTTGTGGATGAGGCGGTGGTTGATCTTGGCCTTGTAGCGGCCGTAGGGGATCACATCCTCATCGGCAAGGCCGAGCGAGGCGGCGATCTCGGCAATGGGCTTCATGCGGGCTTCCTGTGCGATCTCGATATCAGACTTCATGGAACATCCTCCTTCAAAACAAAAAGGGCAGCTTTGCACAGCAATTGCGCAAGGCTGCCCAGACGGTCGGCATTGACATCAAACCCGGTCTCTGCTGCACTGTGGTGCTCCACAACGTTCCGTCAGCAGCAAAAACCTCTTCTGACCGAATGATAACACACCCGAACGCCCTTTGTCAAGGAAAAACTTCCCGCGTCAAAAAAGTGCGGGCGAAGTGCCTCTCCGGCTTGCATCCACCCCCGGATGTGTGATATACTAAAGTGAATCTAAACGATAGGGAGGCTTTCACGATGCCATTTACACCCAAACTGACTTATAAAGGCAAGCCCCTCGTCCGCAAGGACAACGAGCTGTATTACGGCCGTATGACCGACCCTTATGTACTGCGTATGCAGATCTTGAGCACCAAGCCCGTGGGCGGGATGGAGGTGGCCGATAAGGTCCACATCCAGGTGTTCTCCACCAACGACAGCCTCGCCCCCGAAGCCCGCGTATTCCGCCAGACCACCAAGAACGGCCTGTACAACGCGCTGGACATCGGCAGCATCTGGCTCCAGAAAGCAAACGAGAGCCGCTGATCGTTCGGCGGCCGTCAAAAAAGGGCCTGTCTCCCATGGGAGGCAGGCCCTTTTTGCATCGGATTTACTCTTCGGTCACTTCAAAGTCCAGCGGTTTGCCGCAGTTGGGGCAGGTGGGTTCGCCGTCCAGCAGGTCGGCTTCCTCAAACACTGCGGTGGCACCGCAGGCCGGGCAGGTCACCTCGTACTGCACGGGGCCGTCGTCCTCTTCGGGCTCCTCGTCGTCGGCCAGAGCCACCTCAAAGGCGACCTTGCAGCTGGGGCAGATGGCCTCGCCTGCATCCAGGTCGTCCTCGCTGACGTACACGGTCTCGCCGCAGGCCGGGCAGGCCACTTCATAGTAGGGCTCGCTGGCCACATCGGCGTTGTCGTCGGCGTCGTCCTCTGCTTCAGGCTCGTCGTCTTCCTCGTCGGCATCGTCGTCTTCGTAGAGATCGGCTTCGAGGTCTTCCAGCTCCTCGCTCAGGTCGTTGATCTGATCGTAAGCCTGGGTCACATCCTCGTCAATGCCGTCCACGGCCTGTGCCATCTCGCACAGCAGCTCGCTCATGGCCTTGATGACTTTGCCTTCCCTGGTGGTCTCGTCGATGCCGAGGCCCTCCACCAAGCCTTTCAGGTATGCAGCCTTTTCCTTCAGTTCCATACGAATGCCTCCTAGTCTATAAAATTTCTAAGCCGGTCAACGGGCTCACCCTCTCCGTCATCGCTGTGCGATGCCGCCTCCCCCGAAGTGGGAGGTTTTGGCAGTCCATGCAACGGACGCAAAGCGGCCTGAGCGGGCAAAGCCGTTTTCCTGAACAAAAAACCGGGCAAACGGTCGCCCGCTGCCCGGTCTTGTCGATAAAATCAGACGCGCTCCATATACTCGCCGGTGCGGGTATCGATGCGGATGTGGTCGCCCTCGTTGATGAACAGGGGGACGCGGATCTCAGCACCGGTCTCGACGGTAGCGGGCTTCAGGGTGTTGGTGGCGGTGTTGCCCTTGACACCCGGCTCGGTCTGGGTGACTTCCAGCTCGATGAAGTTGGGGATCTCGACGCTGAACACCTTGCCCTTGTAGCTCAGCAGCTTGCACAGCTCGTTCTCCTTGCAGAACTTGAAGTTATCGGGCACATCGGCTGCGTTGACAGGGATGTCATCGTAGGTCTCGTTGTCCATGAAGTGGTACAGATCGCCATCCTCGTAGCTATAGGTCACATCCTTGCGCTCGATGAAAGCCTGCGGGAACTTTGCGGTCGGGTTGTAGCTGGTCTCGACCACAGAGCCGGTGATGACGTTCTTGGTCTTGGTGCGGACAAAGGCAGCGCCCTTGCCGGGCTTGACGTGCTGGAACTCAACGACCTGAAGAACCTGGCCGTCCTGCTCAAAGGTCACGCCGTTGCGAAACTCGCCTGCAGAAATCATAGGAATTCCTCCATTAGTAAAATCTCATTGATGCTTGACGCATATCTCTATTTATTTTACTCAATCCCGCACGATTTGGCAAGGGGTTTGAGCAAAAAAGACGGTGAAAACAGAAAAAAGTTTATAAGGACGCGCAAGTTTCTCCATAGAGCTGCTGCATCGTCCGCGCATCCTCCGCCTGTGTCCCGGCGCTTTCGCAGATGATGACGGGTTCGAGCCTGCGCTCCGCCAGCAACTCCATCAGCGGCTGCGGGTCCCGGCCGCACCGGGGGCCCGCAGACGATGGGAACTGGGTCTCGGCAAAGGTCCAGTGGCGCTTTTCGCCGCCCGCCGTATACTCGATGCGGGAGAAATGGACCTGGAACCGCCTGGCCCGCGCGTCGCCGAGGGCCTCCTCCATCCGGTCGAGGATTGCGGCATAATCGGCCTTGGAAGCGATGCCGCCCAGCGTCCGGGCGTTGAGGTGGCCGAAGTCGATGCAGGGGGTGATGCGCCTGTCCACACGGCACAGGGCCAGCACTTCGTCCAGTGTGCCCAGCTGGCCGATCTTGCCCATCGTCTCCGGGCAGAGGGTGATGTCCGAAAAGCCTGCTTCGTCCAGCGTGGCCTGTGCCCGGTGCAGGGTGTCCAGTGCCTTTTCCAATGCAGCCTCCCGGCTCTGCCTGCCGCAGCTGCCGGAGTGGAAGATGACCCGCTGCCCGCCCAGCGCCTTGCAGACCGCCGCGCTTTGCAGCAGATAGTTCACGCTGTTCAGCCGCTTGTCCTCTTCCAGGCTGGACATGCTGATATAATACGGCGCGTGGACGCTGAACAGGATGTCCTGCACCGCCGCATCGGCGGCCATCTGCCGGGCCTTGTCCAGCCCCAGCCGGACGCCGCGCCCGCACTGGTACTCAAAGGCGTTCAGCCCCATCCGGGCCGTGTAGGCCGGGATATCCAGGCTGGTTTTGTAGCCCTGCGCTGCAAAGCTGTCGCTCGTGCCCGCCGTGCCGAACCGGATCTTCCACTCCCTCACAGGGTCTTCCCTCCCCGGTCGTAGTACGCCTGCCAGTGTTTTTTCTCCCACTTGCGCTTCAGGATGACCTGTGCGCCGAGGTCCGGCCCGCGCGGGATGACCATCAGGCCGGGGATGCCGTAGAGGGCTGCGGCCATCCGGTCGGCATAGAGCTGGTCGCCCACCATCGCCATCTCACGGCGCTTGACGCCCATCCGGCGGCGGGCCACCATCAGCGCAAAGGGCAGCGGCTTTGCCGAGCGGTACAGATACGCCAGCCCCAGCTTTTCGGCAAAGGGGCGCACCCGCTTTTCGGCACCGTTGGATACGATGGTCAGCCCGATGCCCGCCACGCGCAGGTCGGCCAGCCACTGGGCCACCTCGTCCGGCAGTTCCTGGCTGCGGTCAGCCGTCAGGGTGTTGTCGATATCCAGCACCAGCGCCCGGATGCCCTTTTCCGCCAGCCATTCCGGCGTGATGTGAGTCACATCCTGAAAAACATATTCGGGGGTTATCAGCATAGCTTTGACCTCATTCCGATAGCTGTCCTTCGTACAACCTCTCCGTCATTGCTTCGCATTGCCGCCGCTCCTTATAGGAGAGGCATTGGCAGTCCTTGCAACGTTTCTGGTCTCGCCAGCGAGACGGAGAAGTCGTACGAAGGGAATCATAAAATGAAAATAGGAGAGCCTGAAACTCTCAGGCTCTCCTACATCAGCGTTAGCAACACGTTTGAAATCTGAACAACCAGCGATTTCAAGCAGTTAATTACTTGAACTTACGCTTGCGGGCTGCTTCGGACTTCTTCTTGCGCTTAACAGACGGCTTCTCGTAAGCCTCGCGCTTACGGACCTCTGCGAGCACACCGCTGCGAGCAGTGCTCCGCTTGAAGCGACGCAGTGCGCTTTCCAGCGACTCGCCCTCTTTAACACGAATTTCCGACATCTTATTCCCTCCCTTGGACCGTGAGGCAGGAATTTCGTTGTTACATGGTAACTAACAGTAGACAGTATAGCGCATTTTCATGCGTTCGTCAACCTTTTTTTGAAAGTTTTTTCGGAAAACCTCTCCGTCAGTGCTTCGCACTGCCACCTCCCCTGCGGAGGGGAGGCCTTGGCAGCCGGGCACAGCTTGATGTATACGCCAGAGGCTCTCCTATTAGGAGAGCTGTCGAGCGCAAGCGAGACTGAGAGGTTATCAGCCCTTGACGGCCAGGTTGACCAGACGGCCCTTGACGTAGATCTCCTTGGCGATGGTCTTGCCGGCCAGAGCTTCGGCCACAGCAGGCTCAGCCTTTGCGGCTGCAATGGCGTCCTCGCTGGTGATGTCGGCTGCGACCTTCAGGCGGGCCTTGACTTTGCCATTGACCTGCACTGCGATCTCGACCATGGCCTCCACGCACTTGGCCTCCTCGTACTGGGGCCAGGGGTAATAGGCCAGCTGCTCGTCGTGGCTGTGGCCCAGCTTCTCCCACAGCTCCTCGGTCATGTGGGGAGCAAACGGGTTCAGCAGCTGAACGACGGTCTCATACTCGGCCTTGGTGGCGCCGCCGTTGTCGTACAGGGTGTTGACCAGCGTCATCAGCTGTGCAATGGCGGTGTTCATCTTCAGGCCCTCGATGTCCGCGCCGACCTTCTTGATGGTCTGGTGCATCAGGGTCTCGACCTGCGGGCGATAGCCCTCGCCCTCGACCAACTTGTCGGACAGTGCCCACACGCGGTCCAGGAAACGGTTGCAGCCTGCAATGGCAGAGGTCTGCCAGGGAGCTGCCTGCTCGAAGTCGCCCATGAACATCTCATACAGACGCATGGTGTCGGCACCGTAGGTATCCACGACCTCGTCCGGGTTGATGACGTTGCCCAGGCTCTTGGACATCTTGACGATGGGGTGGCGGGCCATCTCACCGTATTTCTCTTCCAGCGCCTTCTCAGCGGCCTTCTGGCTGCCGTATTCCTTCAGCAGCTTTTCCTGCTCCTCAGCGGGCAGGTTGACGAAGCTGTGGGGGTTCAGGCCCAGGATCATGCCGTGGGCGGTGCGCTTCTGGTAGGGTTCCGGAGAGGGCACGACGCCGATGTCGTACAGGAACTTATGCCAGAACCGGCTGTACAGCAGATGCAGGGTGGTATGCTCCATGCCGCCGTTGTACCAGTCGACCGGGGACCAGTACTCCAGCGCCTCCTTGGAAGCGAGGGCGTCCTTGCAGTGCGGGTCCATGTAGCGCAGGAAGTACCAGGAAGAACCGGCCCACTGGGGCATGGTGTCGGTCTCGCGGGTCGCAGGGCCGCCGCAGCAGGGGCAGGTGGTCTTGACCCAGTCGGTGTGGCGGGCCAGCGGGGATTCACCGTCGGGGCCCGGCTCAAAGTCGGTGATGTCGGGCAGCGTCAGGGGCAGGCTGCTTTCGGGCAGGGGCTGCCAGCCGCACTTCTCGCACTTGACCATGGGGATGGGTTCGCCCCAGTAGCGCTGACGGCTGAACACCCAGTCGCGCAGCTTGTAGTTGACCTTATCCTTGCCCTTGCCGCTGCTCTCCAGCCACTCGACCATCTTTTTCTTGGCGTCGGCGACGGACAGGCCGTCCAGGAAGCCGGAGTTGACGAGGGTGCCGGTGGCCACATCGGTAAAGGCGGCCTCGTCCAGGTTGGACGGGGTATTGCCCTTGACGACTTCAATGATGGGCAGACCGAACTTCTTTGCGAACTCCCAGTCGCGGGTATCGTGGGCGGGCACGGCCATGATGGCACCGGTGCCGTAGGTGGCCAGAACGTAGTCGGAGATGAAGATGGGGATCTCCTTGTCGTTCACGGGGTTGATGCCCATGACGCCCTCCAGCTTCACGCCGGTCTTCTCCTTGTTCAGCTCGCTGCGCTCAAAGTCGCTCTTGCGGGCAGCTTCGGCCTGATATGCCTTGACGGCCTCTGCATTCTGAATGGTGCCGTTGTCCAGCCACTGCTTGACCATGGCATGCTCCGGGGAGACGACCATGTAGGTAGCACCGAACAGGGTATCGCAGCGGGTGGTGTAAACGGTCAGGGTATCGCCTGCGGTGGTGCCGAAGTTGACCTCTGCGCCGTGGCTGCGGCCGATCCAGTTCTTCTGCTGGGTGGCAACGCGCTCGATGTAATCCAGACCGTCCAGACCGTCGATGAGCTTGTCCGCGTAGGCGGTGATCTTCAGCATCCACTGGCTCTTGACGCGGTGGACGACCTCGCTGCCGCAGCGCTCGCACACGCCGTTGACCACTTCTTCGTTGGCCAGGACGCACTTGCAGCCGGTGCACCAGTTGACGTTCATTTCCTTCTTATAGGCCAGGCCGTGCTTGTACAGCTGCAAGAAGATCCACTGGGTCCACTTGTAGTATTCGGGGTCGGTGGTGTTGATCTCGCGGTCCCAGTCGAAGGAGAAGCCCAGAGCCTTGAGCTGCTCACGGAAATGATCCACGTTCTTCTTGGTGACGATGGCCGGGTGGATGTGGTTCTTCATGGCGAAGTTCTCGGTGGGCAGGCCGAAGGCATCCCAGCCCATCGGGTAGAGCACGTTGTAGCCGTTCTGGCGGCGCTTCCGGCTCACCACGTCCAGTGCCGTATAGCTGCGGGGGTGGCCCACATGCAGGCCCGCACCCGAAGGATACGGGAACTCGACGAGGGCGTAGAACTTGGGCTTGCTGTGGTCGATCTCGGCGTGGAAGGTCTTTTCGTCCTCCCACACCTTCTGCCACTTGGCCTCAACGGCCTTGTAATCATACTTCATTGTTGTAATCAGCTCCAGACTTTTCTTCACTACCAAAGATTCTTTTATGACAATCCCGGTCATTGTCCGGTGTTTCTCGATACAACCTCTCCGTCATTGCTTCGCAATGCCACCTTTCCTTGTAGGAGAGGCCTTGGCAGTCCTTGCAACGTTTCCGATTTCGCCAGAGGCTCCCCTGCCGGGGAGCTGGTGAGCGGATGCGAGACGGAGAGGGCATCCGAAAAAACATCGGGCCGGGATATGTTCCCTTACAGGCTGTGATCCGGCGTCAGATACTCCGAGATGTCGATGGGCTCGCCGTCGGCCCACAGGTGCTCCAGATCGTAATAGGTGCGGGTGTTGGGCACAAACACATGCACGATGACATTCGAGTAGTCCAGCAGGACCCAGTTCTTGGAGTCGAAGCCCTCGGTGCTGATGGGCTCGATGCCCTTCTGGGAGAGCGCGAACTCCACCTCGTCGGCCAGCGACCCCACCTGCGTGGTGGAGGTGCCGGAGGCGATGACAAAGTAGTCGGTGAGGACGGTCAGGCTCTCGACCTTGAGCACCCGGACGTCCTGTGCCTTTTTCTGATCCAGGATCTTTGCGATCTCAATGGCAAGAGACTTGCTGTCGATGTTGTTCTCCATCTGATTTCTCCTATCTGTTGTTTGCGTTACTGCCCGGCCGCCTGGCCGTCGGTCGTGGTGGCACCCGCCACGTCGGTGTCGCCGCTGAGGATGGCGTCATCCGACTCTTTGTCGAGCTGGCCCACGAACTGGACGTTGGCGCTGGTGGAAGCCGTGCCGTGGGGCCAGTCGTTGGTCACAAGGTTGAGCTCCTCGGCGCTGACGGGGCCGGTATAATTGCGGAAGTAGGTGTTGAGCAGCTCTGCGATGGAACCGGCATCCGGCACCACGCAGGAGTAGCCGTCAAAGCTGTCGGTCTTGCCGACATTGGGCACACCCATGAACACCGGCGTCTGGGCCAGCATGATGTTGGCGCTGTCGATCCGGGTAAAGGAGACCAGCATCTTGGCGATGGTGGTCAAGTCCATGTCGGTGTGGATATAATTGTTGAAGATCAGGGGCAGCTGGTTGATGACATCGGTCACGCCCATGCTGCGCACCCGCTTGAACAGGCCGGCATAGAAATAGCGCTGCATGTTCAGGCGGTCGATATCGGAGTTGGAGTAGCCCTCGCCGTGGCGGCAGCGGACGAAGAACTCGGCCGATGCGCCGTCCAGATTGCGGTAGCCCTGCTTCAGGGCACTGCCTGCAAAGGACATGTCGTGGGGGATATAGACCTCGATGCCGCCGAAGTTATCCACCATTTCCACCAGCGCCTGCATGTCGATGGTGACATAGTAGTCGATGGGGAGCTTGAACTGGTCGTAGATGACCTCTGCCAGAGCCGCCACATTGCCGCCGTTGGAGAGAGCCACCGAGTTGATCTGGTAGTTCGAGACGGAATAGGTCTTGCCGTTGGAGAGGGTGATCTTCCGGTTTTTGGTCGCCACCAGACTGTTGCGGGGGATCTGCAGCATCCGCAGCGCACCGCCCTTGATGTCGAACTGGCAGTACAGGATCATATCCGTCATGCCGTCGTTGGTGCCATCGGAAGAATAGCCGCGGCCGTCCTCGTAGTCGATGCCGCAGACGAGGATGTTGACCACGTCGCCCTTGTACTCCTCCAGCGTCTGGATTTCCTCCACCAGCGAAGCAGCGTTCTCCTCCGGCTTCAGGTTCTCCTCCACCCGGTTCACCATGCTGGCCGCATAGACCACGACGCCAGCACCGCCAGCGTCACGGCCAGCGGGAGCCACATGGGGGCTCTTTTTTTCTTCTTTCTGGGCTTGGCGCTGCGGCGGCGGGGCGGCTCACTGGGAGCCGCATGGGCACCGCCCCGGCGGGGCGGCGGGGTGCTGCCGCCGTTTCCACCGGTGCCTGCTGCCGGGGCCGGATGCGCCGGGGCAACCGGACGGGGCCTCTGCTCCGGATGCGGCACAGACGGCTCTTCGAAGAAATCCGGCTGGCCCTGCAGCGGAGCCGGGCGGGAGGCAGGAGCCTCCGTCGGCCGCTGTTCCGTCGGGCGGTTCAGCGAGCGTTGGGTGTTGATGCGGCGCGGAGCTTGACTCATTCCTAGATTTCCTCCAGCTTTTTCATTCGGGGTCGGTTCACATTCATGATACCCTTTAGTATAGCATCCTTCCCCACAATCTGCAATCGGTTTTCATTTCCGGTCAGTCGGACGAACCGCAAGCCGTTCCGGCGCGGGCCTCCACCTGCGCCTGAATGTCCTCGTACGCAGCCTTGGACATGGGGTCGAGCGGCTTGCCCTGAGACAGCACGAAGTCGTTCGTCTGCTTGAGGGCCACCAGCATGGCCGCATCCAGATCGTTCCGTTCCAACCTGCGCAGCTTGCCCACGCCCGACCAGTCCCGCTCGGCGCTGGTCATATCGGCCAGATAGAGGATCTTATCCAGCCTGCTCATGCCCGGCTTGCCCGCCGTGTGGCAGGCAATGGCCGAGAGGACGGCCTCATCCTCCACGCCCCACTCGGTGCGGGCCAGAATGGCGGCACAGATGCCGTGCCACACCGGGGTCGGGCGCTCTTCGCCGCCCTCGGCGTATTCGGGGTACGCCCGCATGATGGCCCGCATCTCGTCCTTGGAGATCTCCTTGGCCGCGTCGTGCAGCAGCGCCGCCAGCGCGGCCTGCTCTTCGTCGGCCCCATAGCGCTTCGCCAGCTTGACGGCCATTTTCTTCACGTTCAGGGTGTGCTCATAGCGCTGATCGCTCAGGCGGCTGCGCACAAGCTCTTTTGCCTGTTTCAGAGTCATTCCGATCTTCGTCTCCTTTTGTTTCCCGGTACAGCCCCTCGCGCTGGATGACACGGCGCACCAGGGGCGGGAGTTCGTTTTCACAGCGTTCCCCGGCGGCAAGGCGGGCGCGCAGGGCGCTGCTCGCCATGGGGAGCGCTTCCACCGGCGCAAACAGGATGCGAGCCCCGGTGGCGTCCAGCTGTTTTGCCTTTTCGTGGAGGAGCGGGTCGTCGCCGACATTCCGGCTCGTGACCACGAGGCGGGCCAGTCTGAGGATGTCCTGCCAGCGGTACCAGCCGTCAAAGCTCAGCAGCATATCGCT
>OATA01001175.1_pt1 | contig 17333 bp, 23 predicted proteins | sample 1516451 | NCBI WGS metagenome assembly OATA01 (sample SAMEA2579905, study PRJEB22360) | human gut metagenome | biome: human gut; feature: human-associated habitat; material: faeces | place: Denmark | collected 2008/2010 | reverse complement strand
GCAATATCTTTCCAGGGGCCGCCCGCCGCGGGGGGAACAGCTGCCGGTGCAGGAAGCAGAAGGCTCCTGTACCGTCATGGGGTCGCCGCCATTCATGGCAGTGTTGATGATGGCATCAATATAGTTCACAAGGTTCTCGCAGTCGCGCTTGGCCTCGTTGTAAGCCACCATGCCCTCGTTGCCCATGATCTGGCCGTACAGGCTGTTCACCTTCTCGTTCAGCTCGGCGATGCGGGCATCGTTGCGCTCGCTCTTGCCGATCTCGTTGTTCAGATCCATGCGGGCGAGGTTGAACTCGCCGATCAGGTTCTGCAGCTCTTCGTCCTTATCGTTTGCCTTGCGGGTCTGATCCAGAACGAGGTAGCGGCTATCGGTCTGCAGCGCAACGGCTGCGCGCTTGAAAAGATCAATGCAATCCATTTGAATGGTCTCCTTCTTATTTATACGTTCAGGGGCACTGCCCCGGAATCACTCAGGCAAGCTCACCCAGCAGCACAGTCGCCCGTGCGCCCGTGAGATGTACATTGGCATAGCTGCCCATCAGGGAAGCGTCTGCGGCAAATTCTACGGTCAGGTTGTTATCCAGCCGGCCGGAAAGGCTTCCCTCACTGCGTCCAAAGCCCTCCACCAGCACCTTCACGGTCTGGCCCACCTGCGCCTTGACCAGCGCCATGGCGATCTCGTCCTGCAGCTTGAGCAGGCGGGTCATGCGGTCGGTCTTTTCCTTGCGGGGGGTGGGATCCGGCATTTCGGCAGCCTTGGTGCCGGTGCGCTTGGAATAGATAAAGGTGAACAGCTGCATATAGCCCACCTTCTGCACCAGCTCCAGCGTCTTGACAAAATCCTCCTCGGTCTCGCCGGGGAAGCCAACGATGATGTCGCTGGAAAAGGTGATGCCGGGCACCGTTTTGCGGGCGTATTCGATGAGCTCAAGATACTGCTCCACGGTGTAGTGGCGGTTCATCTTCTTCAGCAGTTCATCCGAGCCGCACTGCACCGGCAGATGTAGGTGCCTGCACAGCTTCGGCTGGGCGGCAATGGTGTCGATCAGCTTGTGGCTGGCATCCTTGGGGTGGCTGGTCATAAAGCGGATGTGGTAATCGCCGGGCACCGTGCACAGCAGGTTGAGCAGATCAGAAAAGTCCACCTTTTCTTCCAGTCCCTTGCCGTAGCTGTTGACGTTCTGCCCCAGCAATGTGATCTCCTTATAGCCTGCCTCCACAAGACCGCGGAACTCGGCAAGGATATCGCCGGGCTTGCGGCTCTTTTCGCGGCCGCGCACATAGGGCACGATGCAGTAGGTGCAGAAGTTGTCGCAGCCGTACATGATGGGCAGCCATGCGCGGAACTCGCTTTCACGCCGGATGGGGATATTCTCCACGATGACCGGGCGCTGGGCGGGCTCCATCAGCACACGCTTATGCTTCTGCAGCTTCTGGGCAATGAGCTGTGGCAGGGTGTCGATGCCGTCCACGCCAAACACAAGGTCTACATAGGGGTAACTCTTGCGCAGCTTTTCCACCACATGCTTCTGGTTCGCCATGCAGCCGCACAGGCCGATGATGAGGTCATGCTTTTTTTCCTTGAGTCCCTTCAGGGCACCTACGTTGCCGAACACACGCTGCTCGGCATGCTCACGCACGGCGCAGGTGTTGAAGAGGATCAGGTCGGCGTCCTCGGGCTTATCGCACAGGCCATAGCCGATGTCCATCAGCACGCCCTTGATCCGCTCGCCGTCGTTCACGTTCTGCTGGCAGCCGTAGCTGTGCACAAAGGCCAGCGGCGGCGTATCATAGGCCTGCTTTACCAGCTCAGCGGCGATGTTATTATGTTCAAAACTAATGTATTCCAATCAAACCATCCTTCTCCGCCGGGAAGTTTCTCCCCGCACGGCGAAACTCTTTTTTCTGCCTTTGCAGAAAGCTCTCTTTAGTATACGCTCTTTGCGCGTTTCGGGCAAGGGGTAGTGCGCAATTTTCCCAAAGGTCACTGCATATTTTCCTGCATCTGTGCCTCACAGCAGGCTTCGCACACGCCAATGAGCACCACAGCGCAGTCCTGCACGCAGCCCTTCTGGTTTCTGACCAGCTTCATCACCTGTTCTTCGTCCACCTCGGCGTCGGTCACGCTGCCGCATACCGTGCAGTACAGGTGGCTGTGCCAGGGCAGTGTGTGGTCAAAGCGGTCTGCTTTGCCCGGGATGGAGACCCGGCGCACCCAGCCCGCCTCCACAAGACTGTTCAGGTTGCGGTACACGGTGCCAAGGCTCAGGCCCGGGCACTCCTTGACCGCAGCATCATAAATTTCCTCGGCGGTGGGGTGGTCGCACAGGGCCTGTACGGTCTGCATGACCAGCTCGCGCTGTTTGGAATATCGCATAACTTCTCCTTTGCTTTCTCCTCATACAAAAAGTCTTGTTCAGACGTTCTCTTCGCCCTTGATCTTTGCCCAGTAGGCCCGGGCAGCCTGCTCATTTTTATTGTCGCCAAAGGTGTAGTATTTCACGTCTTTGATCGCATCCGGCAGGTATTGCTGTGCCACCCAGTGATGATCGTAGTCGTGGGCGTATTTGTAATTCTGGCCCTTCACCAGAGCATCCTCACCATCATAGTGTTTGTTCTGCAGCTGCCGCGGGATCGGCCCGGTGCGGCCCGCCTGCACATCCGCAATGGCTGCATTGATGGCATCGTGAGCACTGTTGGATTTGGGACTGGTGGCCACCAGAACAACGGCGTCTGCCAGCGGAAGCCGCGCCTCCGGCAGGCCCACCATATTGGCGGCATCCACCGCTGCCTTCACGATGGGGATGATCTGCGGGTAGGCAAGGCCCACATCCTCACAGGCGCACACCATCAGACGGCGGCAGGCCGAGGGCAGATCGCCTGCTTCCAGCAGACGGGCCAGATAGTGCAGAGCCGCATCCGGGTCAGAGCCGCGCATGGACTTCTGGTAGGCTGACACGATATCATAGTGATCGTCGCCCTCCCGGTCGTAGCGCATGGCTGTGCGGCGGGTGACCTGGCGGATCATCTCCAGTGTGATGTGCTTTTTTCCGTCCTCGATGGGCGCCGCCGTTACCGCAAAATCCAGACAGCCCAGTGCTTTGCGCAGATCGCCGCCTGCGCTCTCTGCAAGGTAGGCACAGGCATCCTCGTCCATATCAAGCTCCGGTTCCCCGTCTCCCGAAAGCTTCTTCACCGCATTGTGCAGGCCGCGCTCCACATCCGCTGCAGACAGAGCCTTGAACTCGAACACCGTGCATCGGGACAGCAGCGCATTATAAATGTAGAAGTACGGATTTTCGGTGGTGGATGCAATCAGCGTCACCGAGCCGTCCTCAATGCATTCCAGCAGGCTCTGCTGCTGCTTTTTGTTCAGATACTGGATCTCGTCCAGATACAGCAGGATGCCGCCCGCTCCCGCCAGCGTACCGATGTCCTTGAGCACCGCCTTGATGTCCCCTGTGCCGCAGGATGTGCCGTTCAGCTTGTGCAGCGTCATACCGCTGTTTTCTGCAATGATGCGGGCCACGGTGGTCTTGCCCGTGCCGGATGGGCCATAGAAGATCATATTGGGGATACGCCCGCTCTCGATGGTACGGCGGAACACCCTGTCCGGCGCCAGCAGATGCTGCTGGCCGCAGACGTCTGCCAGAGTTTTGGGCCGCAGGCGCTGCGCCAATGGTTCGTTCATCGTGTTCCCTCCTCCCATACCGGGCAAAGAACCCGGTATTTTTCTATAGTATATCGCATTTATGCGGCGAGAGCAATACTTTATCTGAAAATCATTCTCAGATAATCCCCAGCTGCAGTTTACAAAAAATGCAAAACATGGTATTATCATCTTAGATTTTTTGTCAAGGAAGGTGGAACAATGTCTGTTCGCCAAAAAGTGTCGGAGGATCTTACCGCCAGGAAGGCTCTGGCATTGGAGGTCATTGACCGTCTGAAAAAAGAGTATCCGGATGCCGGGTGCACCTTGGACTACGCCCATGCATGGCAGCTGCTTGTCAGTGTCCGGCTGGCCGCGCAGTGTACGGATGCCCGCGTGAATATCGTGGTCGAGGACCTGTTCGCCAAGTACCCCAGTGTAGCCGCACTGGCTGCCGCAGAACCGGAGGACATCGAAGCCATTGTGAAACCCTGCGGCCTTGGGCACTCCAAAGCGCGGGATATCTCCGCCTGTATGCGGATGCTGCGGGACAAATACGATTGTCAGGTCCCCGCCACTTTTGAAGAGCTGCTGGCTCTGCCCGGCGTGGGCCGCAAGAGCGCAAACCTCATCATGGGCGATGTGTTTGGCAAGCCAGCCATCGTGACAGATACCCACTGCATCCGGCTGTGCAACAGGATCGGCCTTGTGGACGGCATCAAGGAGCCGCAGAAAGTAGAAATGGCCCTGTGGAAGATCATCCCGCCCGAGGAAGGCAGCGATCTGTGCCATCGTTTTGTGATGCATGGCCGGGCTGTGTGCAATGCGCGCAAACCGGAATGCGAACACTGTTGTTTGAAGGCCATCTGCCGCTATGCGCAGGAGCAATCCGGTACGCAGACGGCAGGATCTTAAATTTCAGGAGGTATTGATATGTTAGGTTTCATCTTCAGTCTGCTGATCGGTGCACTGGCCGGTTACATTGCGGGCCGCATCATGGGCAGCGAAACTTCCACCCTGCGCAACATTGTGCTGGGCATTCTGGGCGGCTTTGTGGGCAGCATCCTGTTCGGCCTGGTCGGCCTGAGTGCTACCGGCATCGTGGGCGAGATCCTCGTGTCCGTTGTGGGTGCCTGCGTCTGCATCTGGATCGGCCGCAAGCTGTTCAAGTAATTTTTCACTTTATGCCATGGCTGCTCTTTGAGTTTTTCTCGAAGGGCAGTTTTATTTTATCAAATGCATCTTTCGCACCATTGCAGGCGCAAAAATCCGGCCTTGACAGTATTCCGGAAGTATGATAAAATATTTCTCGTTATCAGGCCTGTGTGCTACTGTGGCTCAGCTGGTAGAGCAGCTCACTCGTAATGAGCAGGTCGCCTGTTCGAATCAGGTCAGTAGCTCCAAAAATCCTACGGATTTGCGTTGAAAGTCGCAATGTCCGTAGGATTTTTTGTTTCTATTTTGGTGTTTTCAAAAAAACACAGCGCAAAACCCAACGCTGCCTGCAAAATGGCGCAAAGAAAAAGCACGCCAATACAAACGTATCAGCGTGCTTTTTAGTGCGGGTAGTGGGGGTCGAACAATTAAAATTGATGTGCTATCGTCAAAGACGCACCATAAACTCACGAAAGAACGAAGGAATAATGCAGCTTTGTTGGCTTATGCCCAATTCGTTTTTTGACATTTAGAAAAAAGACTGTTACCAAAAGTGTTACCCGAATCACCCTTGAGCCTTCCTGAATGCAGCGGTGGTCGCAGCCGCCAAATCTTCACGCTGGCCGTCCAGCTCGTGGCGGTAAACCCCTGCGGTATCCATGTTCATGCTGTGGCCAACCAGCATTTTCAGTTGGCTGTCGGTCAGCACGCCGGACTCGATGCTGACGAACGTATGCCGCATTTCATACAGCGTAACCTGTGGTTCAATTCCGTTATCCTTCTGGTACTTCTTCCAGCGTTTGAATAAGGCCCTCTGGTTTGGGATCTGGAACAAAGGGGTGGTATAGTTCAGCGGGATACCGGAAGCCTTCAGCAAGGCCACCTGCGCTTCGTATGCCTCACGGGCTTCCTTCCCCATGTCGAACGAACGAATAGCGTTTTCGTTCTTGCCGGTGGTTTCTTCATCCATCCGGTTGATGCTGCGGCGCAGATTGACCGTGTTCCCTTTGACGTCACCATACCAGAGCCCCACAAGTTCACCGGGGCGTACACCTGTAGCAACTGCAAACCGGTAGGCATAGATATACTCGTCAAAGACCAGCTTGCCATAGTAAAGGCGGGTGTCCACATCAAACAGGGCTTTCAAAGCGGTCGGCTGTAAAATCTTTTTCTTCCCCATCCGGGCATTCTTCGGGATCGACAGCTCAGGAAACAGGGCGCTGTACTTGTTCCGGCGGCACCATTTCACAAAGCTGATCTCTGTTGAGCGGATCGTCATAAGGGTTTTGCGGCTCAGAGGTTTGTCACTCGTGCGCTTTCCCCCTTTTTTGAGGCAGCGCTTTTTGAAAGACATGTCAATTGCCTTTTGCAAATCGCCCTCGGTCAGCTCGTCGATGCGGATGTTCCCACACACCGGGAGAATGTAGTATTCGCCGTATTTGTTGCACTGGATCACATAGGACGTGCCGCAGGTCAGCTTCAGCTCTTCCACCCACTCGGCATAGAGGGCGGCCACCTTCTTCCTGCCGTCCCGGATGCTGTCATCAAGCCATGCATCCGCTTTTGCGTTGGCTTCCCGCTGGCCGGTGCGGCCGGGTGTGCTGCTGTAAAAGCGCTTGCGGGTGCCGTTCTTCTGCACCGCAATGCACCAGCGTTTTTCCTTCTCGACCCAAAACGCCGTGTTTGTTCTCTTTTTCATTGTTTTCACCTCCAAAAGGGTACACTTTGACAAGCCTGCCCTTTTGGGGTATAATCGCATTGCTAGGTGTGCGATGACCCCGTAAGGGCGAGCCGCTTACTTTACGTCCTGCCGGTTGCGCCCGGCGGGGCGTTTTTGTTTTGCTTAGATATTATCAGGATGCCTTCCGACCTTCTGCTTTGCCGCTGGAAATGTAGTGCTCATAGTATTTTGCATTATCATCTCCAAAGGCGGCAACCAGATCCGGATTATTGGCCTTGTAAGCTGCAAGGTTGAACTCCGCGCTGCCCTGACGGCCTTCCCTCATACCGCTGTTTACAAAGTGTTCCAGATACTTCCACTGGTTATCGCCAAACAGTGCCGCCAAATCCGCATTATTAGCCTTATAATACTGATAATTGTAGACAGGAGCGTACTCCTTCATCATAGCGTTATACGGTTTGTAGGTTAAGGTGGTCATGTAGTGGCCAGAATACAGTTCTTTCTGGGATAGTGTCTGTTTGGAACCATCCATATAAGTGACGACCGCCTTTGTGACCTTAATACTTCTGATGGAACTGTTGTACCACAGGCAATCCCATTTATCCGTACGAAGGTAAGTCGCATTTTGAACTTCATCATCCGTCAAATAGGTCTGTCCCTGCGTTGCATCGACCCAAAGGTTCTCAACAAAGCAATTTCCGTATTGATCTACGTATACTGGCCAGAGAGAATTTTTGCCATCATCGATGGTGTAATTATGAGTCAGCTCTCTGTAAGTCTTAAAGGGGTTAGAGTCGCTCATGCCGATTTTGGTGATAGTGTGCAGCGTCGAATCTGTGTCGATCGCAAACGTTTCAATTGGCCCAGTTACTTCACCAACAGCAGAAGAATACCCTCGAATCGTACAAGAGACCGGATCACCGACGGCGTTATAGGGAACCATCGTAAAATCAATATACTTGATGGTTTTACCGGAATTATTTCTGTAACCAATTGAGGGAGAAACGCCACCAACAGAATCCGTGTTTATGCGTGTTACCATGACCTCGACCGCAGGCTTTGCCGCAAAGGCACCGCATGCGAGAATCGTCATCAGCGCCAGTGTAAAAACAACGCCTAAAAGCCTTTTTGCTGACTTTTTCATGATTTTCTCCTTTTCTGTTGAAAAAAATCCAATTTTTTTGTGGATTTTTCGCAACTTTTCAGTTGTCAAAAGTTGTTGCGATTAACGCCGAATGGTTGTATAATGTTCTTGGGCATAAACCCGATCGGAGGATTGCAACATGACACGACAAGAAACCATCAACGCCATTCTGAAACTGCTGGAAAAAGCCGATTTCCGCCAGCTGCGGCTTGTGTGGGTGTACGCAAGCCACCTGATCGGATGAGCCGCCAGCCACCACGCGAGGGAAGCCTTTACGGGCTTTCCTCTTTTTTTTGCGTCAATTTTTCGGCCATGCGTTCCAGCAGCTCCCAGTCCGCCGGGCTCAGGCCTGCCAGCATTTCAACAAAACGCTTTTTAAAGGTATCACTGTCATCCTTGGTCAGGTCAGCCAGAAAAGCCGCTACCTGCTCCGACTGGGTGTCCTGCACAAGCATCTCGCCGGTGCCGTTGCGCAGCCATTCCTCCCGAATGCCGAACTTGTCGCAGATATCTTTAATAGTGCGGTCGCTGGGTACAACAACATTCACTTCATAACTGCCAACAGTGTTCCGTTTAAGGTTCAGTCGGTCAGCAAACTCCTGTTGCGTTAGCTTTTCGTTTTTTCTGACTTCTTTAATTCGTTCGCCTATCGTCATTTTGTTCACCTCCTTTGCCATCATTATAGCAGGCGCAAACCAGCTCGTCAAGATATTTTGTTGGAAAAATCAACAAACAAGTTCTTGACAAATGTCATTAAATGACTTATACTTGTCATGCAATCAACAAATTGCAACCCGGTCAACAAGAAGGGAGGTGAACCACATGACCGACAACAAAAAGCCCATCGCACCTATGGAAGAGGAACGCCGGGCGGAGCTGGAAAGCGAGATCGAAGAGTTTGAACGCCAGACGGAAAGGAACGAAGCAGAGCGCTGGGCGCGCATCGAAAAGAAAGAAAAGGCTGCAACGGTCAAGTCTGCGCTGTCGCTTGCATTCAGCATCATTGCGCTTCTGATCATTTTAGCCAAGCGGCTATTATTGCAATGATGGATACCGCAAGACTGATACCTGCCCGGATCTCTGCATTTTGAGCGCGAATCTCGGCTCTTTTTGCACGTTCTTCAGTTTCTTCAAAGTGCTGCTGTCTGCGCAATTCCGAACGCCCACCGGCATTGATCTGATAGATGTAGTCTGGTCCGTCATAAGGATCCACATAGCCATCTTCATCTTGATATCGAGAAACCATATCGTGCTTGTACAGCCAATCCAGCGTTTCACCGTCTGCCGGCATTCCGCACTTTTCCATCTGATAACTGGAAAACGTTTCATCCGGGTGCTCATTTAAAAACCTAAGTATTTTCAGCGTTTTTACATCAAGCATTTTTACACTTCCTTCCTACGCCAGTATAGCACGGGAAGGACACCATCCACAACCCACCCGATGATGACCCGGTGGCACGGGTCGAAACCATTCCGGTGACGCAGCCGGAATGGTCGTGGGAGCCACCCACAGAAAGGAGTGCTACATATGGCACGTAAGAACAATTCCCTGAACCCCGCCATGTATGGCCTGACGCAGCAGGATGTGGAGCGCGTGATCCGCATTCACACCATGTGCAAGGACATGGACGAGGACGCATTCGAGCAGATGGAGACCGCTGCCCAGTCCATCAAGCTGGTGGCCAGCCTGAAGAAGCTGGACAACCGCCCCGTGGCATGAAAGGAGAGAACCACATGGACAACAACAAAAAGCCCAGCAAACCTGCGGAAGAGGAACGCTGGGCTGAAATTCTTAGCTAAGTGCTCAACCAAAGATCAGATATCGAAGCAAACACTAACAAAAGTTTTTCCAAGCGGTGTTAACCGGACAATTCCCTTATCAAAGTCCAGTGATTGCACTTTTCTGTCATTGATCTTTGCTTTGCAGGCTTTCATTTGGAGCAACTCGCTTTCCAATATATCTCTCAGTTCATTTTTGATAAATACGTCATACAATTTCTCATCCAACAGCCAACAGTCATAGCGAATTTCTATCAACCCTTGTCGTTCCAATGAACTTAAAGATGTGGCTTGAAGGTCGATGTCTGTGGCATGAATCATCTTAGGGTTCTTTAAAAAGCAATTTGTAAACGCAGCTCTTTCGCCGTCGTTCTCCAGAGTGTATTTATACCTTACAATCGGAAGAGTTCGACCGCCTTTGAACAGTTCCAAATTTTCAGCGTCCAAAGGAGACATCTGCGCAATCATAGCCGAAAAGGAAGGATGCACCTGACTTTGATACCTTATATCGGCAGAATTTGCAAGCAGATTTTGAAACATCTTTCGGATTTGTGGCTCGTCCATGCAAAATTTTGCATTTTCGACAGCGGGGCCAACCACCTGCATACGAGGTTCAACCAAACATTCTGCTGGTTTTGCATTCAACTTGTCACTCAGTGATTTTTTAAACTCTTCTAAATCATGTGCTTGTTGCAACCTCATCTTTTCTGCTGAAAAATGGATTTTGCTTGTTGCCATTGCAAGAAGATCTCCAAAAAGAGTTCCAATCTGATTAGCACCAGGGTTCAGAACAGCCTTTACAGGTTCGTCAATGCAACTTGGTACGGCATTGATGTTAAAGGTGTTTCCGCTATTCTTCTCATCACTCATCTTATCATTCCTTTCTTTGGGAGGTTCTATGGACAAACTTATTCTGATTATTAAAATACTCGTCACTGAGCAGAAAGTCAAATTTTATACAGCAGTCTGCCGTGTGTGCGAAAGAATCGAACGTTATATCAAAACACATCGAAAATAAGGAGGTACATCTTCACCATGACCGACATCATCTTATCCACCCAGAACGGCGAACCGGTAGCATCCAGCCGGGACGTTGCCAAGCGCTTCGGCAAGGAGCACCGCAATGTCATGCGCGACATTGAAAACCTCATGTCGGAGGGGGTGCTCAAAATTGAGCAGACCCCGCTGTTCTTCAAATCCGAGTACACCCACCCGCAGAACCACCAGAAGTACCCCATGTACCTGATGAACCGTGACGGCTTTTCCCTGCTGGCCATGGGCTTTACCGGCAAGGAAGCCGTGCAGTGGAAGCTCAAGTACATCGAGGCCTTCAACCAGATGGAAAAGCAGCTGGCCGTGCAGCACAAAGAGCAGCGGGCCGTGCAGGATGCCAACATCCAGAGCGCCATCGACCGGGTGATCGAAGCCCGGAAGAAACTGGACGAGAACACCGCTTTTCTGGACGAGTGCCGCAAGAACCGCGAGGACAGCAAGGCCAAGTATATGCAGGTCAAGGCCCTGTGCGGCGAGTTCAAGGCCATTTACGGCCAGCATTGCGACACGGTGCGCACCATGGAGAACGTGGTGCGCGGCTCTCAGAGCTTCCTTACCAACGCCATTGACAGCCTGACCATCGTTGCCAAAGGCTACCCGTTCTACGCCGCTCTGATGGACAGCCTGCTGGATGGGCTGCCCGCCGAAAAGAAGGAGGAATAAAATGTTGAACCCATCAACCATTCGCGGCACTTTCAAGCAGATCCCATACTGGAAGCTGCGGGGACGGTTCCACAGCTGCGGCTACCGCGATCAGGAAGTGGCCGAGTACATCGGCATTGGCCGGGACACCATGAGCGGCAGGATGCACGGGCACAACCCGTGGACAAGCACGGAGATCACTGCAATGTGTGAGCTGCTGGGTATCCGGCAGAATGAAATCGGGGAGTATTTCTTCCCACGTGTCGAGAAAGGAGAATCCGCATGAAAATCAAATCCGGCGTATGGTACTGGCTGGCCGTGGCCAGCGGGGCCGTGGGCCTGCTGTACGGCATGGGGCTGGAGGGCAGCTTCCAGACCGGCGGCACCGTCTCGGACGGCGCGTTCATCACGGCCATGGTGCTGATCCTGCTGGCGGCGTTCTTTGCCCGGCTGGGCTTTGCCGCCCATGACCGGGAGCAGCAGGAGCGCCGCAAGGTGCACCGGCATCCCCGGAACACCGTGAAGAGCGGCAGGAAGGCAGGCTGAGCATGAGCGATTTCAAGACCTACACCCGTATCTGTGTGGACTGCGGCAAGGTGCTCTGCAATGTCGGACGCTCTGCCCAGCGCTGTCCCGAATGCGGCAAAAAGCACGCCAACGCTCAGAGCCTTGAATGGGATCGCCGGCGCAATGAAGAACTGCAGGCCCGGCGTCAGGGCCTTGCCGCTGAACGCAGCAGCCTTGCCCTTCACGCCGAGGTCCGCGCTGCAGAAGAAGCCGGCCTGAGCTACGGCAAATACATGCTGCAGAAAATGCAGGCAAACAAAAAGCCCGCCGGTGCGCCAACACCGACGAGCCCAAAGGGTGATGGAATTTGAAAGCCCCATCACCCTTGATGATATCACATCAGAAAGGATTTTACAAATGAAAGGTATTTTAGCCGAACCGGGCGCAGAGCCCGTGGTCACCACCCTGCCGGACAGCCTGTGGGCCATTGAGAAACGGCTGGGCACCCGCAGTGAGATGATCGTGCTGCCCCGCACCCCGGCGGTGCTGTTCGTGGGCCGGTACGATGGCCCTATCCAGCCCGCCAGCCTGCTGAACCGGACGTACCGGGGCCGTCAGCTTTACAGGCCCATCCTCTGCTACGGCTGGAAGGGCAACAACATCCAGTCCATGAGCAAGGATGTGCAGGCTGAGCTGCTGGACCGCCTCAAGGACACGGAGGTAAGGGTATGACTACCTATATCTGCAAATGCGGACGGCGAGTGAAGAAATCCACCGATACCAGTACCACTGGCAACCGTCTGTCTGGCTATGCACCCGGCCATGAGTGCTGGGGATGCCCCTACGCCATGCCATACGGAAACTTTCAATGGGATGAAAGTGCTAAAACTGTCGCCCTGGAGACTCGGGGCTATGAGTGTCGGATGAGCAAGACTCTCACTTATGCATCAGAATTCTCTGGCTCCATCAAGGACAAATGCACCTGTCGAGTGCACAGTTTGGACTTCGACTTTTTGTCTCAGGTCTCCGCATGGATCAAAGATACTTATCCAGACAGAGAGATTTTTGGCTCGTTTTCCAAAGATATTCGTGCATCGGACTATGGATCTGATGGCCGTTACTGCCTGACTATCACCTGCGCTCAGAATCTGAAAGGTGTTGCCGCAAAAAGAGAGTTGCTTGGTCAGTTTTTTACCCCGAATGGCAGCCGCAAGGACATGACACCGCAGCAGGAAATGGAAAAGATTCTTGCCGACATTAAAAAAGCAAAGGAGGTTTTCGCATGTGCACCTGCCCAGAATGCGGATGCTGCTGTGACTACGGCAGAGAATGCTGTCCCGACTGCCACAGCGGCAACGCCGACCACCTCGGAGAGCGGGGCGGATGCAAGCGCATCGACCCCCGCGACATCCCTGCAGAACTGCGAATCGGTCCCTGCCGCATCGGCGGGAGGTTCTTCTGTGCCGATGCCTTCGACATCCGGCTTTGACTTTTCTGCTCTGGGCGAGCTGTCCGAACAGGCCGTGGAGACCGATCAGCAGTTCGATCTGCACTACGGCACCGCGCAGGATGAATACCTCATTTCCTGCATCTACGTTGCCAAAATGCACGCCCTGACGGCCAAGGCTGGCCGCTATGGCGGCGGTACATGGACAAAGTGGTATGAGAGCAAGGGCATGAGCAAATCCAGCGTCTGGAATATGCTGCAAACAGGTGAAGGTTTTAAAGGTTCAACTGTTGAACAATTAACTTCAATCCCTGAACTTTCTCGCAAGGACCTGAACCTGATCGCCCGCTCCGGCTGCGCCGAACAGCTCACCGCAGCCGCCGGAGACAACCAGCGGGTGCAGGAGCTGCTGGCCCAGCTCAAGGCCGAGAAAGACCGTGCCGACACCGCCGAAAAGTCCGCTCAGAACGCCCGCAAGGAAAATGCCTATTTCAAGGAGCTGGTGAAAAGCGCCGAAGCCCAGACCCATAAGGACGCAGAAAAGCGGGAAGAAGCAGAAAGCCGCTACGAATCCGCTCTTGCCGACATCAGCGGCCTGAAAGAGCAGAACGCCCAGCTGAAAGAGCGCGCCGACTCTGCCGAAGCCCGGGAAGAGGAAGCATGGAAGATGCAGAGCAAGGCCGAGGCCCGGGCCAAAAATGCCGAGGGCCAGCTTTCCGGCTCCCGGCAGGTGGCCGAAGCGGCCAAGCTCCGTGCCGACAAGTTGCAGGAAGAAAATGCGGCCCTGAAAAAGCAGCCCATCGCTGCCGTGGTGGACGAGGAGGAAGTGGAGCGCCGGGCAAACCAGCGAGCCCATGATATCGCCACCGACCTTGCCGCCGAGATGACCGCCGACCTGCAGGCGCGGCTGGAACAGGCCTCTTCCGGCAGCGAACAGGACGCCCGCGATGCCTACGACAGCATCATTCTGGCCGGGCGCTCCATCACAAGCATCGTTCAGTCCGCCAAAATGCAGTTCCGCAAACTGCCGGACGACCAGCGGGAGACCGCGATCAACCAGTTCGTTCACACACTCGCATCCGCTCAAGGGGAGGTATCCGCATGTCTGTAAAGATCATGGCCTTAGAGGCCGAAAACGTCAAACGCATCAAAGCCGTTGCACTCACGCCGTCGCCCACCGGGCTCACCATCGTGGGCGGCAACAACAATCAGGGCAAGACCAGCGTGCTGGATGCGCTGGCGTGGGCCCTCGGCGGCGACAGATTCCGCCCGGACGCCGCCCAGCGGGACGGGGCCGTGGCTCCCGCCCACCTCAAGGTCAGGCTCTCCAATGGCGTGGTGGTGGAGCGCAAGGGCAAGAACAGCACCCTGACCGTCACCGACCCCACCGGACGCCGCAGCGGCCAGCAGCTGCTCAACGCCTTCATCGAGCCGCTGGCGCTGGATCTGCCCCGCTTCATGGAAGCATCCGACAAGGAAAAGGCGGACATCCTGCTGCGGATCATCGGCATCGGCACCGAACTCCACACCCGGGATCTTGAGATTAAGGCCCTGTACGACAAGCGCACCTTCACCGGCCAGCTGGCCGCGCAGAAAAAGCACTTTGCCGAGGAGCTGATCTCCTACCCGGATGCGCCGGAGGAGCCGGTCAGCGCCTCCGACCTCATCCGCCAGCAGCAGGAAATTCTGGCCCGCAACGGCGAGAATCAGCGTCTGCGGGCACAGTACACAGAGCTTGAGCGTCAGGAGCAGCAGTGTGTGGCCGAACTGAAACGCACCCGTGAACGCATTGCCGAGCTGGAACAACAGTATCAGGAGCTCGACGCCAAGCACACCCGCCTGTTCAATCAGCGGAAAACCGCTCAAAAGACCGTCGCCCAGCTTCAGGACGAATCCACCGCCGAACTGGAAGCTTCCATCCGGGACATCGAAGAGATCAACCAGAAGGTGCGGGCCAATCTGGAAAAATCCCGGGCCGAGGACGAAGCCGCCCGGTATGCCAGCGATTACGACAAGCTCACCGAAGCCATCACCCGGAAACGGGCCGACCGCATGGCCCTGCTGAACGGTGCCGACCTGCCCCTGCCGGAGCTGAGCGTGGAGGACGGCGCCCTTACCTATAAAGGCAAGCACTGGCGGGATATGTCCGGCAGCGACCAGCTGCGGGTGGCCGCGGCCATCGTCCGCCGCCTGAACCCGGACTGCGGTTTTGTGCTGCTGGACAAGCTGGAACAGATGGACATGACCACCCTGCAGGAGTTTTCCGCATGGCTGGAAGCGGAGCACCTGCAGGCCATTGCCACCCGGGTCTCCACCGGCAGCGAGTGCCAGATCATCATTGAGGACGGCATGGTGAAGGATGCCGAAACCACCCTGCCGCCCGTCACCGAAAAGCCCCAGCAGAAAAGCTGGACGAAAGGAGCGTTTTAAATGAGTAAGTATTCCATCACTGCCGGGGTACAGGATTCCCCGGTCAAGACCGTGCTGTACGGCCCCGAGGGCATCGGCAAAAGCACCTTTGCCTCTCACTTTCCGGACCCCGTATTCATCGACACCGAGGGCGGCACCAAGCGGCTGAACGTCAAGCGCCTGCCCCAGCCCACCAGCTGGGCCATGCTGCTGGACGAGGTGGCTGAGGTGCGCAAGGGCAGCATCCCCTGCGGCACGCTGGTCATCGACACCGCCGACTGGGCTGAACGGCTGGCCATTGACGCCGTCTGTGCCAAGGCCAAGGTGGACGGGCTGGAGGGCTTTGGCTACGGCAAAGGCTACACCTACCTGAAGGAGGAGTTCGGCAAGCTGCTGGACGCGCTGGAAGAGGTGCTGAACACCGGACACAATGTTCTGATCCTTGCCCACGCGGCCATCACCAAGTTCGAGCAGCCGGACGCGGCGGGCAGCTACGACCGCTGGACCATGAAGACCACCAAGCAGGTGGAGCCGCTGATCCGGGAGTGGTGCGACATGCTGCTCTTCGTCAACTACCAGACCGTGGTGGAAAAGAGCGGCAGCGCCCCCAACGCAAAAAACAAGGTGACCGGCGGCCGCCGGGTCATGTACACCACCCATCACCCCTGCTGGGACGCCAAAAACCGCTTTGGCCTGCCGGACGAAATGCCCTTTGATTATGCCGGCATTGCCGCCTGCATCCCCGGCACCACACCTGCGCCCGCACCGCAGCCGGAACCGCAGCCCAAGCCCCAGAGTGCGCCGGAAGAGGACATCCTGCCCGCCCCCACCCCGCAGCCGGAACCGCCCGCCGAGACGGTGCCCAAAGCCCTGCTGGTGCCCGACCTGATCGCGTTGGGCGTGCCGGAAAAGCTGGCCCCGCTCATGAGCGCCAACAACGTCACCCCGGAGGAGCTGCAGGCTGTGGTGGGTAAACGGGGCTATTTCCCCGAGGATATGCCCATCCGGGACTACCCGGCCGATTTTGTAGAGGGCTGTCTGGTGGCCGCATGGCCCCAGGTGCTCCAGATGGTGCTGGACAGCCGTGACCTGCCGTTTTAAAGAGCCAACCCTCTCACCGCTTCGGTCTGGCTTGCGCCAGCGCCTTGCGGAGCTCTCCCGAAGGGGGAGCCAAGAATCAAGGAATCATTATAAAGGAGACTTTACTTATGAACGACATGAATACCACCGACCGCGCCCTGAGCTGGGACGACGAATTTACCAACGAACAGCAGGAGTTCGTGCTCCTGCCCGAGGGCGATTATGCCTTTGAGGTCACCGGCATGGAACGTGCCCGCTTTGAGGGCAGCGCCAAGCTGCCGCCCTGCTCCATGGCAAAGCTGACCCTGAAGATCTTCGGCGGGGCCAAGGGCGACACCACCGTCACCGACCGCCTGTACCTGCACACCAAAACGCAGGGCCTGCTGGGCGCTTTCTTCGAGAGCATCGGCCAGTGCAAGCGCGGCGAGACCTTCCGCCCCCGCTGGAACGAAGTGGTGGGTGCCCGGGGCTGGTGCCGTCTGGGCATCCGGGAGTACACCAAGCAGAGCGGCCCCAACGCGGGCAAGACCGGCCAGAGCAACGAAGTCATCCGCTTTCTGCCGCCGCCCCAGCCTAAGGCCGCACCCGCGCAGGGCTGGACACAGGGGGCGTTCTGATGGGGCAAGAACTGAGACCCTACCAGCAGCAGGCCCGTGAACGCATCCACGCCGAGTGGGAGAACGGCCACACCCGCACCCTGTTGGTGCTGCCCACCGGCACCGGCAAGACCATCGTGTTTGCGTCCGTGGCCGCCGATCAGGTGCGGGCGGGCCACCGGGTGCTTA
>OATA01001159.1_pt1 | contig 17540 bp, 7 predicted proteins | sample 1516451 | NCBI WGS metagenome assembly OATA01 (sample SAMEA2579905, study PRJEB22360) | human gut metagenome | biome: human gut; feature: human-associated habitat; material: faeces | place: Denmark | collected 2008/2010 | reverse complement strand
GCGCACCGCCCGGCTTCTCCCTGAATGTTCAGCCTGCCGCCGCTGACCCGCGGCAGCCAGGTAATGGCGGTGCTCAGCGCGGCGGATTCCACCCGCTGGGCCGCGGGCTGCAGCCAGCCAAGGGGAACCCCCAGCGCCGGGCGCAGCAGCCACCAACAGGGCAGCGCCAGCGAAGGCAAACCCCCCCCCGCCGCCAGCGCGGCAGACTTTTGGATGTTATAATGGCGGCAAAGGTTCTGGCGGTAGTTTTCGGTATCGCGCCTGCCCCACAAGGCCCGCCGCTGCACCGAGCAGGAAGCCGCCCACGCCCCCATCCAACCGGCCAAAAGCAGCAGGCAGGCGGGCACAGCAGGCGCGGCCCCGGCCAGCGCCAGCAGCACAACAACGGGCAGCAGCATTAGATCCAGCAGCAGGGCATCCGCACGGCGCAGGGCCGCAGCGGCTAGCGCCCCGGTAACGGGCAGGGCGGCCAGCAGCAAAAACAGCCCCAGCTGCGCCGCACTGCCGCCCTGGGCCACCGGCAGCGCGCTGCCAAGGCGGGCGTTCAGGCTTTGGGCAATGTTCCCGGCGCACTGCTGCGCCCCGGCCAAAAAGTTCCGCTGGCAGATGAACAACACCACAAGATACACAATCACCCCCGCCAGCAGCCCCCAGCGGCGCAGGGCTTGCGGCGCACGCAGGAACAGCGCCCACCCGGCGCAGAAAGCGGCTGCCGCGGGCCACACCCACAACGGCACCGCAATGCCGAACCCGGTGGAAAGCACCAGCAGCAAACCAAAGGTGAGCGCCAGCAGCAGCGCGGCATCTGCCGCCAGCCACAACGCGGGGTGCGCTGCGGGGCGCTGGGTGCTCACCAGCACACGGTCCACAAACTTCAGCCCGCTGCCGGGGTCGGCAGCGCCGCGCCGGCTCAGGGCAGTACGTTCTTTTTTGCGCTTGGGCGGGTTTTTGCGGTGCTTCGCCGCCTGTTGGGGAAAATCCCCCCATTCCTCCGCTCCGTCCAGGTCCCCACCGGGGGTCAGGGCAGCGCGCAGGGCGGTCAGCGGTTCGCGCACCATCAGGCGGTCCAGCTTGGCGCTCAGCTTCCAGTGTACCTGCTTGAGGGTATCCCCGTCCCGGTACTCCCGCAGCTCATAGCTGCCGCCCAGGGCGGCGCGGGTGTCGGCTTCGTCGCCGTCCTCATCGGGGGCGGTTTCCGCTTTGGCTTTGCCAGCCGCGGCAGCGGGCAGCACACAGATGCTCTGGCTTTGCACGGCAGCCGGGCACGCCGCGGTGAACACCCCCAGGTGATCCCGCAGGGTGATGCCCCGCACCGCAATGCTCCACACGCCGCTTTTGCCTGCGTTTAGGGTAATGCGCTGTTCGGCGCTCTCTCTGCCGCCCAGCATGGCGGCGCAGCGCAGGGTGATCTGCCCCCCGCCCCATTCATCGGCGGCGTTCAGCAGCACCACAAGCGCAGGGATGGGCAACCGGCTGCGGTTGCGCAGCCGAACCGTCAGGGCAAAATCTTCGCCCTGTATCACGGGTTTGTCCGGCACCAGCAGCTCTGCCGTTACCTGCCTGCGCAGATAGGCGGCATCCAGCCGCAGCAGCACCAGAAGCACCAGCGCAAACGCTAACAGGAACACCGCCAGCGGTGCCTGGGTGATGAGCGCCGCGGCCAGCAGCACCAAAAGCACCAGCGCCCGGCCCAGCTTACCTGCCATGGCGGTCAGCCTTTTCGGGGCGGGGGCGCGGCACGGTGCGCAGCAGGTCCTGCATTACGCTGTCCACCGTTTCGCCGCCTGCGCGGGCCTGGTCGTTCAGCACCAGGCGGTGGCGGGCAACCGCATCAAACACAGCGGTCACATCCTGCGGGGCAACAAAATCCCGCCCCGCCAGATACGCCGCCGCGCGCGTCATGCTGGTCAGCGCCAGGGTGGCACGGGGGCTTAACCCCACGGCCAGGCGCGGGTCCTTGCGGCTGGCCTGGGCCAGCGCCACAATGTAGCGGTACATCAGCTCATGCACAAATACCGTGCTGACCTCCTGCTGCATGGCAAGCAGATCCGCCTGACCGGCAACGGGGCGCACACGGTCCAGCAGGCGGCCTTTGCTCTGCCCGGCCAAAATTGCCAGCTCCGCTTCCTCATCGGGGTAGCCCATTACGGCGCAGACCATGAAACGGTCCAGCTGAGACTGCGGCAGCATCTGCGTGCCGGCGGCGCCGATGGGGTTCTCGGTTGCAATTACGGTAAAGGGTGCGGGCACCGGGCGGGTGACACCGTCCACCGTCACCGTGCCTTCTTCCATCACTTCCAACAAAGCCGACTGCGTGCGGGAGGAGGTACGGTTGATCTCATCGCCCAAAAACAGGTTGCACATCACCGCACCGGCGTGGTACACAAACTTGCCGGTCTCTTTCTGGTAAACGGAAAATCCCACCAAATCGGACGGCAGAACATCCGGCGTAAACTGCACGCGGCTTTCTTTCAGGTCCAGCGCGCGGGCAAAGGCCAGCGCCAGCGTGGTTTTGCCCACGCCGGGAATATCCTCAATCAGCACATGGCCGCCCGCCAGCATGGCCATCCAGATGGTGTTTACCGTTTGCTGTTTGCCCTGCACGGCCTTGTTTACTTCGGCCGTAACGGCGGCGGCCTGCTGTGTGTACTGCATGGTTAATCCTCCCGGTGTTTTTTCCATATCACCATAATGCCAACGGCGGCGGCAATAACCACCAGCCCGGCCCACAGTGCGTTGTTTTCCAGCCAGATCATGGTATTGGAGATCGCGCTCCCCTCGGATTCCGCGCTGCCCTCCCCCGGCAATGGGGTCAGGGCCTGGGGGGCCACTTCGGCAATGGAGCTGCCGCCGGCATCCTCCACGGTCACCTGGCGCGGCGTTTCGTCCCAGGTAGCGGCGCTTTCCTGCAAATCCTCCTCTTTGGTGGTGTCCGCAGCGGCGGTGTCGTGCTCCGCAATTACCAGGTAGCGCTGGCTGTTGCGGGTGTAGGGGTGGCAGGTGGAAAGGGTCAGCAGGTCCCGCCCCGGCTGGATCAGCACGGCGTTGATATCGCTGGGGTCAATAATTTTCAGCTCGCTCACGCGGTAAATCAGCGTTTCCCACGGGGTGGTCAGCTGGATCTTGTCCCCCACCTGGATCTGCTGCACGTTGCGCAGCATTTCCGCGCCATAATAGCCGCGGTGGGCGGCAATCACGGTGTTGGTGTTTTCGCCGCCCAGCGGCATCGAGGTCTGGCCCAGCAGCGCCGCGCCTTTGGCCAGGTTTTCGCGGCTGGCGCCCAGGTAAACGGGCAGCTCCAGGTTCAGGCGCGGGATCCACAGCACAGCCAGCACATCATCGTCATAGCCATAGGCAGCAAGGTCCAGCGGGGCTTCCTCGTAGGCGAACGGGTCGGTCAGGCCGCTTTGGCCCCCGGCGTAAATTTCCGCGTTATAGTCCTGCATCGCGGCGTACAGTTCAGGGTAGGCGCGTTCCGGCTCCGGGGTTTCGGCTGTGGTTTCCTCTGCCGCGGGGGCGGTGGGCTGGGCTTCGGCGCGGGCCGCAAACTGCGCAGCGGTTTTGGCGTTGCGGGTGCTGGTCCACCACTGGGCAGCGGTGGGCTGTATCAACAGCGCCAGCCCCAGCAAAATGGCCAGCCAGGCCAGAATTTTAGCAATCAGCCGTCCCATTTAGTCATCCTCCTCGCGCTTTTTGCAGCGGTGCAGCAGCAAAAGCAGCAGCAGCGCTTCGCCGCCGATCACAATGCTGCCCGTTACCGCGATCCACGGCCAGGCATCCACCACGCGCTTGACCACCGTTCCGGTGCGCAGCGCCTGATACTGCACGGCCTGCGGGGTGTTGATTTCTTCCTCTCCATTATAAGGGATGCGGGTGCCGCGCACAAGCATGCGGTGGGTGTTGATGGCATACGGCGTGCAGGTAACAAGGGTGCAGTAATCCTGCCCCGCGGTGATGTCCAGATCCTCGGTGTGCTCCGGTTCCACCACTTTGATTTGATCCACCTGGTACGCCAGCGTTTCATCCAGAATATGCAGGTAGAAACAGTCGCCCTCTTCCAGCTTGTCCAGGTCGGTGAACAGCACGGCTTCGGGCAGGCCGCGGTGGCCGGTCAGCACGCTGTGGGTGCTTTCGCCGCCAAGGGGGTAGCTGGAGCCTTCCAGATGGCCAACGCCCTTTTGCAGCACATCATCACTGGTGCCTTCGTAAATCGGCAGGTTGACGTCAATTTTCGGGATGGTGATATACCCCAGGCTTTCGCCCACATCCACAAGGTCCACATAGCTGGTGCCGGTATCCTCCGCTTCGCCTGCGGCATCGCGCTCCACGGCGTTGTCCAGCTGCTGGTTATAGCGGCGGGCGGCCTCCTTGGCGGCGTCCAGTTTTTCGGTATCCATGCTTTTTACGGTATCATCGTAATTTTGGATCGCTTCGCTGGCGTGGCGCTGCGCCACCGCGTTGCTGATAACCGGGTACGATGCCACCCCAATGCCGGACAGGATCATCAAGGCCGCAAAGCCGACTTTTAGTTTTGTTGTGGTATCCATAGCGTCACCGCGAACCTTTCCGTGAGAGGGTTGAAGTTGGGAACTGATGCAATTAGAAATTAGAAATTAGGAATTGGAAGTAGGCAAAAGAATAAATAATAAAGAATAATGAATAATTGTGGTGGACCGCGGCGCATTGCGCCGCTCAGGAGATATTGGGTTGGGGGTGGTTTTTAGGGTAGTGAATAACAATAAAATAATCTGTAGGGCCTTACGGCGTTGCACACCACAAAATTGTAATAAACCTCGCCCTGCATGTAGGGGGCGACGTCCCCGACGCCCCGTTTGACGGGCCTAATAATTGCCGCCCATCCACCCCGCGCCGCAAACATTGCAAATCATTTGTAGGGGCCGATGCTCGCCATCGGCCCGTTGACGGGCCTTGCCCTATTTATTTTTAGGCCCTGCACGGGGAACCACCCCTCAGGGTGCTCCGCGTCCAGCGCAAACAGCGCCCCGTCCCCTCTGTCGCTCCGCGACATCTCCCCGCCCCGCGGGGAGTCACCCCTCAAGGGGCGCCAATATCTAACCTTATGTTTGCGGTGGCTCCCCTTTGAGGGGAGCTGTCTGCAACGCAGACTGAGGGGTGGTTCCTCGCCACAAACCTAACGGCCGTGGGGTGGTTCCTCGCCGCAAACCTGACGCCCATGGGGTGGTTCCCCACGCAGAACCTAAAAATCAACCGAACAACGGCCATGTACATCCAAAAAAATTTATTCCCCAATAACCCACCATAGGGGGAGGGCCAAATCCGGCCCTCCCCCTGTGTATGATGGATTATCCCTCTATACCCTATTGGTGAATTGTAACATTGTTTTGCCTTGCGGCGGGCGCATCAGGCGCGGTTCTTCTTTTTCAGGCTCAGCAGCACGCCAACACCGGCCACAACCAGCAGCACACCAATGCCGCTGAACAGCAGGGTGCCGAAACCACCGGTGGTGGGCAGGTTGAAGCCCTTGCGGTTGATGATGGTCGTGGAGATGACACCGTCACCATCCTTGCCATCCTGCGTACCGCCATTCGTTGCCTCTTTAGAGTCGAATTTTTCGTTCTTCACGGTTACATCACGCTTAACCCAAACGCCGTTCTTATATTGATTTGTCTCGGTCCAAGTAGTCTTGTAAGCAATATTCAGCGAAACATCAACAGGTGCCTTCAGCAGGTTGTAACCATCTTTTGCCTTCGTTTCTACCAGCTTATAAGTACCATTTTCCAGGCCCTTAACTTCAAGTACGCCCTTGCTATCAGTTTTCAGTGCTACATGGTTGCCGTTTGCATCCACATCATTATTGACTCGTACCCAGCCCTTGGTCTCATCAAGGCCAAGTTCCTTTGCTTTAGCGTCAGTAATCGTATCTTTGGCACCATGTTCAACCTGCTTGTACAGGTCAAATTCTACGCCTTCCAGGCGAGTCCCCGCTTTATCATCAGCAATTTTGTCAATGTGGATCTTGAAGGTATAAACAACTGCCTCGTCCTGAACGGTCTTCTTATCCTCATCGGTATCCGGCTTCTCATCACCATTCTGCTTAACATTCTTGGAATAATCAAGCTTTACCGTGTTGCAGTTGCCCATGATCGTGGTCACTGCGTCTTTGTTCAGAACAGCATTATAGGTAATCGTCAAAGTTTTGCCTTTATATGCAGCCATTGCGCTCGGAACAAACTTAACGATAAAGCCATTGCCATTCTTTTCCACTTTGTAAACTTCATTTGCAATCGCGGTTTCGCCATCCTTAACCACAACAGTGTCAACATTATCTGTCAGACCAGTCGGGGTATCGGTTACGGTAAAGGTTTTCAGGCGCTCAATATTTTCAGGAATGGTAACATCAATCTTATAGTTGATGGAATCGCCAACGCTATAATCAGCAGCTTCCTGCCACTTACCATTCTTTTCGACCTTCTTGTCTACATCAGGTACATAGTTGTAAACAGAAACCGTGTCGCCATTGATAGTATAGTCATCCTTATGTTCTGCATTTTCCGGGATTGTTGCAGTGGTACCGCTTTGGTCTACAACAAAAACATACTGATCGTTTTCGTTGATGATGTACTTATTATCTTTACCTTCTTCGTAACCAATTTCGGTAAAGCGATAAGTACCAGGCTTCAAATCGTTAACAGTGATCTTTCCAGCATCGTTGGTCACAAAATAATCTTTAGCCTGGCCTTCAACAGTTTTCGGTTCAATCAGTTCCCAGTTTTTAGGATCTTTTGCATCCTCAGTGTTAAACTCAACGCCATCTTTCAGGTGTTCCAGCTTAAACTTAACACCTTCCAGTGCTGTTTTATTATCTCTATCGTTGCCAATTACACCGTACTTTACCAGGTTGAAGTTGCCGGTTGTTGTGCTGTTTTTCGGATAAACAACAACATCATACAGCCATTCTTCACCCTTATTGACATCTCCCTTACGGGTCATCGGGATCGAGACAAGGAAAGGTTTTACAGCCTGCGTAACGGAAGCCGGCTTGGAGGTTTCCATCACAACGTAAAGACCGATTGGCAAATTATCAAATTTTACAACGCCCTTTTCGTCGGTTTTCGTTTCGCCATACCGATTGATGGTCGTCACACCATCTTTCAGCTCATTCTTATTAACGTCGGCATAAGTGTCGATCGTAACCGTAGCGCCTTCCCCGTTGTAGTATTTCAGCAGGTCCTCTTTGCTCATAACCTGATAGACAGTAAAGCCTACGCCCCCGGCTGCCTCTGCATCAGTCGGAGCCTTTTGATTATCTTCACCAGTACCATCATTATTTTCTTCTACACTTTTCTGCAAATATTTGTGGATGGTGATAGAACCAGTTTTCGATTCATCAATCGTACTTACGCTGGTTTTGATTGTAGATGTTTGGGCATTGCCTTCGCCCTCATCTGCCATTGCTGGCATAGCGCACAGGCTGAGGGCCAGAGCGGCGCTCAACAGGCCTGTGAGAAAACGTTTTGCTTTTTTCATTTCAGTACCTCTTCTCTTAAAAAAATCATCATCGGATGGGCGGCGGGGCCGCCCGGCTTAAGGGTTCTGCATCAGCACGGCGTGCAGTGCGGGGCGCTGCAGCGGGGAAACGCTGCCGCGCCGCCCGCACTGTGCCGTGAAGAAAAAAGGAGGAAAAACTGGGCCGCTTGCCCACTTGGCTTAAGGCTGCGCCCTGCCGTAAACGGGCGCGCACGGGCGGGCAGGCCCTGTACCCTGGGGGTTGCTGGGTTTCCGGGGGATGGTTAATGTCGCCGGCCCCCTTTCCTGTTGTAGCGGAATGTGAATATCAACAGCCCTGCCACCGCCAGCGGCATGCCGATCAGCAGCCACAGGCTTGGCGCGTCTGCACCCGTGTGGGGCAGCTCAGGCGTTTTACGGTTCAGAACGGTAAGGGTCATGGTGTAGGTGTTGTCGGACTGCGTAAGCTCTTTGTCCGGAATTATCTGCCCATCAATAGAACACTTGCCGCCTTGGGTAAATTCGATCACAATTGGCTGTGCCAACAGGTTGTACCCCGCATGTGCCTTGGTTTCCGTCAGGCGGTATGTACCGGGTTCCAGATTTGCGAACACATTGGTGATTTCGCCTTTATCGTTCGTTTTGGCGGTAATGGAACCTTTGTTTGTGCTATTGAATTCATAGGTAGTATCTACCTGCGGTTCTCCTCCGGTTGTTGTTTCGACCAGCTTTTCCAGCTTGAACTCAACATCACTCAAGGGCACATCTTCGCCATTTTTGTCTTTTTCCGCGTCCTTCTTGATGATATTCAGTACAAACTTCGGGTTCTGCAGCGTGTTGGTCAGCACAATCTTGCCGCTGCCACCGGTGATGGTTCCATCGGGGGCTGTGGCTGGCGTTGTAGTTGCGCCGGTTTCGCTGTTCGTTTCGCTGTTTGCTGTGGCTGTATTGCCTGTTGAGCTGCCCGTGCTGTCCGTTTCGCTGTTTGGTGTTGCTTCAGCCTTTACCGTTACACCATACGTATTGCCGTCAATCGTAATGGTTTTGCCTGCCGCGGTAAAGTTGTCATCCTTATCCACCGTACCTTCCACAATGCGGTATTGGTAATTCGTGTTGGGATTGTCAACCGGGCGCTGATCCAAACCGCTAAAGGTACGCTTCCAGCCATTATTATCATCGGGGGCAATGGTAACATAGGCTTTCGTGCCGTAGTTTACCGGTGTCCAGTCATCATCGTTTGTGCTGGTTGCCAGGCGGCGCTGGAGCTGGATGTAAATCTCGTTCGGCTGGTTCGTTGTACCAAGGACCGTATCATTTGCATCTTTCCAGAGCTTGTCGAACTCAATGTTGATCAGTTTGCGCTTGGTGTTGGTAAAGATTGCGGTAACTTTCAGATTGGTCGGATCGTTCGGCTTTTCGCTCGCCACAATCATGCCTTCCACCATGGTGTTGTTGATCACATGGGCGGATTTGCAATCAGGCGGAACGGTTACGCTTTGCAGTCTGGAATCATCGGTTTTGACTTCCTCGATGGTATAGCGGGTGCCAACGGGGATGCCGGTGATGGTTCCGGTGTGTTCTGAGTTCTTCTCATCGCTCATGTTGATCTCAACATACTTTATGATGGGCTCTTTTTCCAGACCCTCACCGCCAACATCATTAAAGGTAACTTTGAAGGTGTAGGTGCCTTTAATGGTATTTTCCTCACCAGCTGCGGCCTTCTTTTGGATTTTCAGCCCGCCGGTTTTGACGGTGTTGACGTATTTTACCTTTAGCTTTGTCAGCGTGGAGCTTGTTTCGTCCGGGTCCTTATAGGAGCGGAAGACGATGGTGTCGCCTTTGGGTTTGGTTCCGGTATAGTTATTACCCGTTTGATCATCATTCGGTCTTATTTTTTCCGTTCGGCCATCATTGGGGCTGCTTCCCTCCTGCTTGTCCAGCGACTTGTTCGTGTCGGTAACTGTCACGGATTCGCTATCGCCCTTCATCGAAGTAACCGCCTGCCCGTTCTCGCACACCGTCCATTTGGTGTCGTACAGGTTTTGGTTCAGATCCTCTTTGAGCGAAATGTAGCTGCCGCGGCGGAACTGGTCACTGAAGGTAACGGTTTCTCCATCTTCCAGAACAAAGCGTCCGTCATCGTCCACTAACTGGGTGTCGCTGTCCTTGGTGGAGGTGTACTGTGCGTTTATGGCGTTTTGCAACTGACCGCTTGTGGCGGAGCCGTAATCCGGGATTTCCTTCTGATCGGTTGTAAAGCCGGTCATCGTTTTTGGCACCGCTTTGGGAATGAAGGTAAAGTTCCTGAAATAGATGTGGCGGCTATAGTTATCGCCCACGCGGATGGTTTTGACCTTGCCGTTAAAACCGTCCTGCGCTTTCATCTTGTTCAGGTCCAGCTTTACGGTGACCCATGCGCCTGTCTTCACTTCGACCGAGCCATACGTTGCGCCGTTAATGCCTGATGTGCCAAGGCTGCCTTTTTGGACGTCATTTTCATCCAGCAGTTCCAGATACAGGTTGTTGAGGGAAAGGTCACCTCCACTATCCCCTGGATCAACGTAAACCTGGAACGTAAGGAAGCGCTCGTCTTTGATATCGATGGGGTTTTTCAGCGTCAGGATGCCATAACGTTTCTTACGCGCTGCACTGACGGGTTCCGTATCCGTATAGCGTGCGTACCAGTGAAGGACCTTTTCGCCTTCAGGCCCGGAACCTTGCTCGGGGTTTGTATCCAACTTGAAAATGTACTCACCTTCGGTTGAATCGGTTGCGGGTTTAATCTCGTCACAATCCGCAAAATTCACCTCTTTGGTACCGCTTGTATCCGAGCCAGCGGCCACTTTTTCTCCATAATGGGTTGCCTGGTTCTGGATGGTGAAGTTGAAGATTTTCTGGTCTGTAAAGCAGTTTTTGAAGTCCGGATCAACCTTGTTCAGATCAACCTCTTTTTGAACCTGCAGCTCGTTATTATCCGGGAAGTTGAACGCCACCGCCATGTTGGACTCCCACATACCGCGTTCCATATAGTACATGGTAAGGGTGTGCTTGCCGGTGGAAAGATTAGGGATGGAGACACTTGCGTTTTTATAATACTTTTCGGTTGTTCCTAAGTAAGTAATGCTTGTCTCCGTTTCATGCTTGTTTTCATCACAATCTTCAGCGCCATAATTATCTGTCTTGCTGTTCTTGACCCGGCTGACATAGGAAGTTACGGTGTTTTTCTTATTATCGCGCTGGTCAAATTCCAACACACCAGAAACTCTGGCATGAGCACCGCCAATATCCAGGACAAGCTGATTGTCAATGAAAACCCACACATCATCATCACCAGAGAAGTAAAAACGAATTGGAATTTCATTATTGTAGTCGTCCTTAACTGTTCCGGTACTGGTTAGGGTAAACGGAATTTCAAGTTTTGCACCGTAACCGTAATTGTACCTGACTGCGCTCTTACTGGTTGTGGTTTCATTGAACGGGAAAAAGCCGTATGGCGTTGAAACTTTATTTGGATCACTTGCACTGTCCACGTTGTGGGACGCCTCGCTCAGATATTCAGCGGTTGTCTCTCCCGTGCTATCATTACCAAGGTACAACTGATCGCTATTTGTATCTTTGCGCAGATATAGAGAAGTTTTGCTACTGTCAAACCACCAGTATTTAACACCTTTGCCTTTTTGATCTGATTCTACAAAAACTTCTTTTTGGGTAAACGGAAACTCAACATTGTGGTAAACTTCGCCAAGTTTTGCATTTTTGCTGTTTTTGCTGGTCAGGAACTCTTCATTGAAATGCGGTTCTTTCAGGGTCGTTCCATTCATCACGATGTCGCCATCGCTGTCCCTTTTGTCTGCCACAATGCCCTGGAAAGCGTAGGAATTTTTCTCGTTTCCGCCTCCTATATCAAAGTTCGAGTTATTGGCTGCGATAAAGATATTGTAAGAACTCCATCCGTACAAATTCAATGTACTTGCAATATCCGCAAATTTTTTATCCCAATCGTTTGGCTGGAAATGGCCTGTATAGATGGGATATATAATGGGCTTTTCGGTATTTTTATCTACATAACTCTGATAGTAGTCGCTGATTGCCTGATCGAACTGGCGGAAGGGTACCCAGTGGCGCTGATTAACCGCATTATCATTATCGTAGTTCTTACGGTTCTTGCCGTTCAGTTCGTAATCTGTATAATAGTCATACAGCGTACTGGTAACATACTTTGTGTTTGGTTTTTCCGTAAATTCAGCGGCGGCAATATCTACTACTTTAGTGTCAGGATTTTTCCACGTTTCGGCATCACGCAGGGTACCTTTTGGAGCCCAGTAGCCATCACGAGTGTCATTTTTATATACTGCATCGTCATTCGTATCCGCATAGAAGCAATTTTTGTCATCTGTGGGAATCGGCAGCCACTCTGTACTTACTCCATTTCCTTTTGTCTCCTTGTCACCGTTAATTGCATCACCGGAAAAGATGATTGAACGATATCCTTGGGGAATGTCAATATAATAAAGATTTTCGTTTGTACCATCTTTTACCAGCGTGCCGCTTTCGGATTCTACGCCGTCTCCTTTTATCCGATAATAAATGGTCTCTTTATTATTATTATTGGCTTTGGGGATTGAAAAGTCGCCGGTATCTCCATTCAATGCCATCTTGGAAAAAGTAGCATCGTAATAGATGCGGGTGGCACCGGGACGCCCCCATGTTGCATCCTTAATACCATTGTACATGTAGCAATAGCATTGACCTTCGGAATACTGGAAGCGTTTCTGATTTTCTCCTGTTACTTCCTCATTATAAAAATTGTAGTATTCACTTATTACTGTATCGCCCTCGGTAAAGCGAACAAAAGAGCAATAATCGTTAGGAATTTTAAAGGTTGCTGTGGAACCAGAAGCAATACTATTTCCAGAATCAATACTATTTAAGGGTATTGGGCCACCGACCTTGCTAAGATTTCCGCTCTCATCCGGTTCATAAAACCAGGCTTGGACGTTCGTTAGTGTTTCACTGGTTTTATTTTCAAAGGCCATCTCTTTGCCAGCGAAGTGCTTATGGCCAACCGTATAGGGACCCCATTTCTTTGGATCCCAGCCATCTCCGTTCGCTCCGTCATAGTAGTTGCCGCCGATATATCCGTCAAGGCACTTGCCGTCGCTATTATAATGATTCAAATCATTTGGATTGAACGTTATCCACGGTGGATTATTAATATTAAAACCTACTTTAGCAATTGTTACTGTGTATGTAGGATTTTCGTCTCCACTTTCATCTCCCTTATATCCGCAAAATTCAAGTCCATTCAACCCTCCATTGTGATAGTGGTCATCATGATTCAGGAGCACAGAATAAATTTTTCTGTGATCCTTCGTTTCGTCAACTTCCTTCATCTCAAGAAAATATATGTGATCGTTGTCTTTACTTTTTCCATCAACGGCATATATTTTTACCTTTTTATAATCTTTCCAACCACTTGGCACTGCAAAATAGAGCGTGTAAGTAGCCGGCACTCCCCCCTGCACACTAACTGCCTGCACGTTATCCACGCTTGTTGCGGCGTACATCTTCTGCGGCTGTTCGGTCGGTTCCGGGGTGGCGGTGGGGGTGGCAGTGGGGGTCACGGTCGGCACAGGGGTGGCCGTTGCGGTGGCTGCCGGTTCCGGGGTCGGGGTGGGTTCTGCCGTGGGCTCCGGCGTTTCGGTCGGGGCGGGCTGCTCCGGCCCGGCGCTTTGTTCCGGTTCCGGGGTGGCGGCGTTCTGCTCCGGCGGAACGGTATCCTCCCCGGAGGCCGTTCCCGGCTCATCCTCCAGCAGCTCTACTTCGTCAGGTGCGTCGGGCAGAAGATCCACCTCGGCGTATACAGGCAGGGCCATTGCCATAACCAGGCAAGCGGTGACAAGCAGCGCTGTCAGCCGGCGCGCCCAACCTGTTGTGTTGTTTCCTGTTCTATTCAATCTGCTCACCCGTCTTTCGCGCTGGCTTGATGGAAGCACATTGTTCCACAGGGGATCCCTGTGAAACAGTAAAAGAAGCCAGCTTCTTTTACTTGCGCAACCGTTGCCATGTTGTTTTCAAAAAAAACCGCATCGAGTCTTCTCATTGCGCATTTACTTTTTATTTTCTTAATATAGCACCTTTACACCAGAAAGACAATACAATCCACGCAAATTCCTGTTTTTCAGCACTTTTACTGATTGCGCTTTCCTCCAATTATATAATGTGTTCAAAGCCTTTGTATCATTTACTCCTGATTTTCTTTTTGGCAGCGGTCCCTTTTATATACTTTGACCGCGCGTTTATGATCCTCTGCGCACGCAGAGCGCAACTTTGCAGCAAAATTCGCCTTTTTTGTTGCATTTTCCTGTTTTTGCGCAATTATTTGTTTCGCATGCGCCTGTTTGCGGCGGGGCCTGGCGGCTGGGTGGGCGCCTTGTGGGAGGGATGGCAGGTTTGCGGCGCACGGTTCCCGTTTTTTTGCGGCGCGATGGGTACACCGCGCCCCTGCAAACGGTTTGCGGTGTTTGCGGCGGCGGGTGGTGTTTGGTGGATTGCACGCCCGCCAACGGGACGCCGTTCTCCCTTTACAACGGGGTGCGGGTTTGCTGCAGATATGCCATTCGCTTTTTTGTCCCCCCTGCCCCGCCCCTGATTCCCGGTTCCCCCTTGCCGATCTCTATTTGCGCCAGCTCCTGAGGTGCATCTGAGAGCAACGAAAATAGCGGATCTTTCGCAAGCACAAAATCCGGCTGCGTTTACTGAAACAGACGAGCTTTTTGACGTTTCAGATAGGACTAAGGTGTATCTGAAAAGTCGAAAATTTAGTCTATTTCTACAAACACAGCGGGATTTTGCGTTAAAGCGCCTTGGAATCCACAAAGGATTCCTGCGGCTCTCTGCCTTAAATCCTGCTTGTGTTTGCGAAATATCCGTCATTTTCTTTGTTTTCAGATACACCTCCAGCTCCCAGCTTTCAATCTATCCTGTGTAAACTGCAACCCCTCACGCGCCATTCTGTGCGGCACTTACCTTATAATATGGGGGTGCTACCCTGTGTAAATTTGCAACTGATCTATTTGAAGCAGCTGTGAGCTGTTGCAATTTTGCACAGGGTATTGCTCGCATTCTGTGCCGAACATTCCCGAAACGTGTTGGAAAAACGCACAGGATTGCCTTGTCTCCCTATGCCGCTTACCGTTGGAAAAACGCACAGGTTACCCCCGGAACAGTTGCAATTTTACACAGGGTATTCCCGCTCCCCTGCCCCGCCGTGACCCGCGTACCTGTTGGAAAACCACACAGGATAGGCCCGTTGCCCTTGTTGCAATTTACACAGGTTTGGCTGTTTTTGGCTTATTTGCAACTTTACGCAGGTTGCTTTCCGCACAGGAAAATGGTGGTGGAATGCACAGGCTGCAGTTGGTTGAACACACAGGTTTGCGTTGTTAAATTACACAGGCTCTACCTATTACTAATATAGAACTAAACATCTAAGCCATAATAACAACCAGAGGTAAGCCGGGAGATGGGGGAGAACGGGAAAAAATTGGTGTTGCTATTCCATCAGGTTACAGAACCCTGAAACAGCAGGACAGAAAAGCACCATAAAACCCTGTGTAACCTGCACCCGGGCTGCAACCCCCACAGGATATATGGCAAACCACAACGCGGGTGTTGCATTTTGCACAGGATAATGGCGGTGAAACCCTGTGTAACCTGCACCCGGGCTGCAACCCCCACAGGATATATGGCAAACCACAACGCGGGTGTTGCATTTTGCACAGGATAATGGCGGTGAAACCCTGTGTAAATTTGCAATTCTTGCGCTGGACAACAGGATGTGCTATAATGTTTAGCATGATGTGCGTGACCACCCGGGATACAGCAACCGATATAGGAGGCCCCTGCTTATGGCGGCAAGTAAACAGAAAAAAGATGATCCGTTTGTCGTTACGTTTGAAGAACGCGGGGACCAGACCATCGTTCGCAAATCCAATGACCTTGTACAGATGACGCGCAACAACCTGACGCTGAGCCAGCAGCGCCTGATGCTGCATATTTTTTCGATGATTAAGCCGGAGGATACGGACCTGCCCTCTTATGAGCTGAGCATTTATGATTTTATCAAGATGACCGGCATGGACCCGCACAGCGGGGCGCTGTACAAGCAGGTGCGCAAAAATATTGAGGAGCTGGCCAACGCGCCCATCCAGTGGATCAAGAATAACGGAACTTCCACGGTGGAAACATTCCGATGGATCGATAAAGTGCGCATTGATGAGGGCCGCGCGCGCATGACCATCACGCTGGATCCGGTGCTGAAACCGCACCTGGTACAGCTGAAAACCCTGTATACCACCATGGATGTGACCTACACCATGCTGATGCGGTCCACCTATTCCATCCGCATTTACGAGCTGTGCAAGAGCTACCAGAGCCTGTACCTGAAAAAGAAAGCGGCCGGGGAACCGCTGGTATGGAACCTGAGCATGCTGTATGAACAGCTTTCGTATACGGCCAACCGATGGTCGGATTTCCGCCGCCTGGCACTGGAAAAGGCAAAGGCGGAAATTAACGAAAAGACGGATATTATTTTTAATTACGATGTGTACGAAAAAAAAGGACAGAAGGTTCTTTCGCTGGTGGTAACGATTGACCCGGTGGATGATGCCGCCGCACAGGCCAACCTGGACAGCATCAACAGCACAGTGCGCAAAAAGAGCAAAAAGAAGGGCCGCCCCACCGTGGCGATTGAGGATTCGCTGTTGGATGACCCCAGCGTGATCACCTTTGATTATGTTTCGGCACCGGAAACAACGATCCCCTATTCCTTTGGACGCCACCGCACCGAGCTGCGGGAGGAAATTGTTGTGAAAGCGCGCATGGATCAGCTGCGCGCGGAGATTACGCCCGAAGAGCTGCACGCGGTGGAAGTGATCATTGATGTGTTGGCAGATGCCTGCTGCACCATCCAGGCAGGCGATGGCGAGCAGGACGGCGGCAACAAAACGGTGTTTGGAAAGATGAATGCCATCATCCTGGATTGCGGCGGGCTGACCAGTTGGCTGGCCGGTATTGCACCCCGCTATGCACAGGAGATCATTCCCCGGTCGCAGACGATGCGCAGCCCGGCGCGGTACCTGAACAAGGTGCTGCGCGAGGATATGGATAACTATCGCATTTATATTTTCCGCAAGGCAAAGCCGGCAGCAGAACCCAAAGAGGAGCTGTTGGAAGCGGAGTACCATGTGATGGACGAGCCGGTGCAGCAAGCGATGCCGGAGCCTGAGCCGCCCAAGGTAGAGCTGATTCCCGAAACGATTGTAAAACGGCAGGATATGCGAAAAGAGTTTGCAAAGTTTGTAGATGATGGATACCTGGAAAAGACGTTGACGAGCGGCCAGCGCGGCGCTTACCACGAAATTTACCGCCACCTGGCAGCGCGGTGCGTGCCATCGCCTTCCAGCCTGCGCAATGGGCTGAAAGACGAAATGCGGCTGCATTACCTGGCCTGCATGAATGAAGTGATTGAAAAATATGGCAGCCTGACCCCGTTGATGGAAGCTATGGCGCATGAACTGGACTTTGATGTGTTTTGGGCAAAGGCCGCCAAGGACCCCAACGTGAATAACCCGATGGGGCTGTTCTACCACATTATTGAAGAACGCGCGCTGAACCCGATCGGCACCATAATGAACGACCAGGCACAACGGCAGAAGGTTGCCGCCAAGGAAAAAGGTGAAAAAGATAAGTGGCACAACGAAAGCTGGATGGATGCTTTTGAGGAAGATATCCCGGATGACAGCGAAGAGTAATTGAGATGAAGCGGAGCGGAACATCCGGGAGCGCTATTATAATAAGGTAAGCAGCGGTTGGCAGATTGCTGGCCGCTGTTTTTTTTGTTGGGGTGCAGCTGAGAAATGGAAATATCCGGCGTTTTTTGATTTCAGATAGACCTTGGGCAACACCGCACAATTCCCGCCTTGCGGCTTAAGCACCGCTCCGGCAGCTGCGGCACGGCATCTGCGTTGCCAAAATGCTCGATAATGTCG
>OATA01001126.1_pt1 | contig 18022 bp, 10 predicted proteins | sample 1516451 | NCBI WGS metagenome assembly OATA01 (sample SAMEA2579905, study PRJEB22360) | human gut metagenome | biome: human gut; feature: human-associated habitat; material: faeces | place: Denmark | collected 2008/2010 | reverse complement strand
TGGCCTGCCACAGCAGCATCTCCTCGCCGCCGATCGCCAGCCCTCCCTTGGCCCTCCATGCGCGGATCAATGCGCTGGGGCGGGGGTCGTAGACCACGTCGAGCAGGATGCCACGCGGCCGGAAGGAGTCGTCGTTCCCGATGGCTTCGGCGACCGCGTCGGCGGCGTGGCCGGGAATCGTGCTGATGACGATGTCCGCGTCCCGCAGGGTGTCGGCCGACGCGTCGATCGTCTTCTCCTCGTATGCGATGGCGTCGCCCTCGCCGATGATGTCTGGCAGCTGCCGGTTCTTGCCCGGGTGGCGCGCCGCCACAGTGATGCGTTTGTTCGTCTGCCCGTTCTTCAGCATGACCGTGCATGCGGCGACGGCCGAGGCCGCGGTGTTGCCGTTGCCGATGACGGCGGCGGAGGTTGCGCTCTTCCAACGGTCAGGCTCCCCGAGGGCCTTGAGCTCATGGTCGAAGGCGAGCACGATGCCCATGACGTCGGTGTTGTAGAGGCGGATCGCTGGCAGCGAGCCCGTTGCGGAGGTGCCGTCGGGGGTGGCACCGGGGGTGATGCCAGGTTCGGCGGGCCAGTCGAAAATCGCGGTATTGGCGACTTTGAGACGCTGCGCCCACATATTGGACGGAGTGCCACAGGGCTGAATGGTTTTCTTGAGCGGCATGGTCAGGCTCAGACCGCACCAGGTCGGATCGAGCCCTTTGAGAAATCCATCGAGATCGCTTTCGCCGACCTCGTGCCGCTCGTACGCCCAGTCATCCAGCCCGAGCGCCTTGTATGCGGCATTGTGCAGCACCGGCGACAACGAATGGGCTATCGGCTTGCCGAGCACAGCGCAACGATGTGCAATCACGGTCATACCCCTCCTTGCTCACTGCCTATATCATTCACTGCCACCATCGTACCGTAAATGTTCTTAACAAAATCGTCATAGACCAATGAATTCCGCTGGCGGGATATGGACTTCGCGCCCCAGCGGGGACGGAGTCCATGGCACCCCGCCCCGTCAGCGGGGTCCATAGACCGCCAGCGGGGCGAACGAGGTGTGCGGTTATTCGGCGTGAAGGGCGGTGTGGATGGCTTCGGCTTTGGCATGGCCTATGCCCTTGACCGCTTCGAGTTCCTCGACGCTGGCGTCACGCATCGCACGCACTGAACCGAAGTGGCTCAGCAGGCGCTTCTGGTAGGTCTCACCCACGCCGGGAATGCCATCCAGCGCGGAGCGCAACACGCCTTTGCGTCGCGTCTGACGATGATAGGTGATGGCGAAGCGGTGCGACTCGTCACGCACCCGCTGCAGCAGGTACATGCCTTCGGACTGGCGTTTGAGGATGATCGGGTATTCGTCGTCCGGCACCCAGACCTCTTCGAGTCGCTTCGCCAGACCGCAGACGGCCACATCGTTCACGCCGCAATCGGCCAGAGCCTTCGCCGCGGCCATGACCTGCGGATGGCCGCCGTCGACGACGACCAGATTCGGGATGTAGGCGAAATGATGCCGGTTCGTGTTCTGCTGGACGACTCCCGCGTCCCGTATGCCGTCAGGAGACGATGCCGTCGTCGTGGATGCGGATGTATCGGACGATTCGGCACGGCGCTCGTTGTCCATGCTGTCGCCGGAGTCGCCGGCGATGTTGCCGTGTCTGAACCGTCGCGTCAGCGTCTCGTAAAGGGCGCTCAGATCGTCGAGCGCACCCTTGCCGTCATCACCGCGAATGGCGAATCTGCGGTATTCGGATTTCTTGGCGATGGCGTCCTCGAACACGACCATCGAGGCGACCTGGAACGCCCCGCCCACGGTGTTCGAAATGTCGTAGCATTCTATGCGCAGCGGTGCCTGAGCGAGCCCGAGTGCCTTCGCGACGTCGTTCATGGCCGCGGTGCGCGTACCCATGTCGCTGATGCGGCTCATCTTGCTGCGTTGCAGCGCCTGCCCGGCGTTCTCGTTCGCCCGGTCCATCAGCGCCTTCTTCTCGCCGCGGCTTGCCACGCGGATGGTGACCACGGCGCCACGCAGCCCGCTCAACCATGATTCGAGTTCTGCACGGCGTGCCGGCTCGACCGGCACGATGACCTCGCGCGGCACTGGGGCGATTGGCGCCAGCAGGTCCGCGCGACCGGTCTGTTCCTGCCGTTCGCGTCTCGTGCGTGTCGCCTGCGCGCGCTCGACGCTGCTCTTGGCCGTCACCGTCTGCGTGCTGCCGATGGCGTCGCGTCTCTCCACGATGGAGGCTCCCCTTTCGGCCGTCGACACGCCCTCATTCCCGGAGAGCGAGGCCATGGAAGGGTCCGTTCCATCATGAGGATCGACGTTCAATCCGTTGTCGGCGGCCACGTCTGAATACACCTGCATGATCAGGTCGTCGATGAGTTCGCCGTCGGATACGTCCTCGACGCGTTCGACGCTCCAGTTGCGTTCTCCGCGAATCGAGCCGTCACGCACGATGAAGGCGTGCACGGACGCCTCAAGCTCGTCGGATGCCATGCCGAACACGTCGGCGTCCACGTCCTGATCGAACACGACCGCGTTCTGCTGCATGACGGTCTGCAGCATCTGGATTTCGTCGCGCAGCCGCGCGGCCTTCTCGAATTCGAGTTCGGCGCTGGCGTCCTTCATGTCCCGCGTCAGCTGGGCGATGTAGCTCTTGCCGAGCCGACCGGTCATCACGCCGACCAGCTGCTCGCACATGCGCCGGTGCTCCTTGGGCGCGATTCTCCCGATGCATGGCGCCGAGCATTTGCCAATCGACGCGAGCAGGCATGGTCGCCCGGTGAGTTCGGCCTTGTGGAACACGCTGGTCGTGCAGGTACGCACCGGGAATGTGCGCAGCAGTTTGTCCAACGATTGTCTCAGCTCCCACACCTTCGCGTAGGGGCCGAAGTAGCGGGCGTCCCTTCTCTTGCGGCTGCGGGTGACCCATACGCGAGGCACGGCCTCCCCCGACGATATCGCCAGATACGGGTAGGTCTTGTCGTCGCGGAACTGCACGTTGAAACGGGGATCGAACTCCTTGATCCACGTGTATTCGAGAGTGAGCGCCTCCAGTTCGGTGCCGACGACCGTCCATTCGAGGCTACGTGCGGTGAGCACCATCGTCTGCGTGCGCGGATGCAGCAGATACAGCGGCTGGAAGTAGTTGGTCAACCGGTTGCGCAGGCTTTTCGCCTTGCCGACGTAGATCACGCGTCCTTCGCCGTCCCGCCATTTGTAGACTCCGGGCTGGGCGGGGATATCTCCGGTCTTCGGCCGGAACAGGTCGCGCGTGTCCCCCAGCAGCGGAGCCCCGTTCCTGTTCACTTTGGCGACCGCATCCGAAGCGTCCGCCTCCCCGCGCAGCGAATCGGCCGCTTTTCTCCACACTTCGGGTGAATGCCGCTCGATATCGTTCGTCACAGCATGTCCTTGAGGAACTTGCCCGTCCAGGACGCTTCGCATTGCGCCACCTGTTCGGGTGTGCCCTGCGTGACAATCGTGCCGCCGCCGTCGCCTCCTTCCGGGCCCAAATCGATGATCCAGTCGGCGGACTTGACCACGTCGAGATTGTGCTCGATGACGATCACGGTATTGCCTTTGTCTACCAGTCCCTGCAGCACGAGCAGCAGTTTGCGCACGTCCTCGAAGTGCAGGCCCGTGGTCGGTTCGTCGAGGATATACACTGTCTTGCCGGTGGACCTGCGCTGCAGCTCGGTGGCGAGCTTGACGCGCTGCGACTCTCCGCCGGACAGCGTGGGCGCGGGCTGCCCGAGGCGAATATACCCCAGTCCGACCTGCACGAGCGTGTCGAGGTAGCGGGAGATCGACGGGTACGCCTTGAAGAACGTGGCGGCCTCCTCGATCGGCATATCAAGCACGTCGGCGACGGTCTTGCCGTTGTATTTGACCTCCAGGGTTTCGCGGTTGTACCGCTTGCCGTGGCATTCCTCGCATTCGACGTACACGTCGGGCAGGAAGTTCATCTCGATCTTGAGCGTGCCGTCGCCGTGGCACGCCTCGCAGCGCCCGCCGTGGATGTTGAAGGAGAACCGCCCCGGGCCGTAACCGCGCACCTGCGCCTCCGGCGTCTTAGCGAACAGCGTGCGGATCTTGTCCCACACGCCGGTGTATGTGGCCGGGTTCGAGCGCGGAGTGCGCCCGATCGGGTTCTGGTCGACGTGGATGACCTTGTCGCACTGGTCAAGGCCCTCGACGCGCGTGTGCTTGCCCGGCACGATGCGCGCGCCGTTGAGCTTGTCGGCGAGCACCGGGTAGAGGATCGTGTTCACCAGGGTCGATTTGCCGGAGCCGGAGACGCCGGGGACCAAAGTCATCACGCCAAGGGGGAAATCGACGGTGATGTTCTTCAGATTGTTCTCCCTTGCCCCCACCACGCGAAGGCGCTTCGTGGCATGCGGCTTGCGCCGCACGGCCGGCACTTCGATGCTCCGTCGGCCGGCGATGTAATCGCCGGTGACGGACCGGGGCGCCTCGATGAGGCGCTTCGCCGGACCGGAGTAAATCACCTCGCCGCCGTGCTCGCCGGCACCGGGGCCGATGTCGACCACCCAATCCGCCCTCTCGATGGTTTCCTGGTCGTGTTCGACGACAATCAGCGTGTTGCCGAGGTCGCGCAGATGGTGCAGCGTCTCGATGAGACGCGCGTTGTCACGCTGGTGCAGTCCGATCGATGGCTCGTCGAGCACGTACATGACGCCGACCAGTCCGGAGCCGATCTGCGTGGCAAGCCTGATGCGCTGGGCCTCGCCGCCGGACAGCGTCTTGGCCGCGCGCGACAGCGTCAGGTAGTTCAGGCCGACATCGTTGAGGAATCCCAGCCGGGCCCGGATCTCCTTGACCACTTCGCCGGCGATCGTCGCCGCCGCTCCCTCCAGTTTCAGCCCATTGATCCACGCTAGACCGCGTTCGACGGGCATGTCGCATACATCGGCGATGGATTCGCCGTCTACGGTGACCGCCAACACTTCGGGGCGCAGCCTCCTGCCATTGCACGCCTGGCAGGGAACCTCGCGCATGTACGACTCGTAGTACTGCTTCATCTGGTCCGAGTCGGTCTCGTGATACCGGCGCATCAGCGTGCGCACGACACCCTCGAATCCGGTCGAATACTCGCGCAGCCGCCCCCACCGGTTGCGATATGAGACGTTGACCTTGAAATCATGCCCGTACAGGATCGAATGCCGCACGTCCTCAGGCAAATCACGCCATGGGGTGTCCATGGAGAACCCGAGTTCGTCGGCCAGGCCCTGCAGCACATGCCCGTAGTATTCGGTCGTGGTCTTGCCGCCTCCCCACGGCTCGATCACGCCGTCGGACAGCGACTTGGAATCATCGGCGATGACCAGATCGGGGTCGATCTCCAGCTTGTAGCCGATGCCATCGCACACAGGGCAGGCCCCGTATGGCGCATTGAACGAGAACGTGCGGGGCTCGATCTCGTCCAACTGCAGCTGATGCCCGTTTGGACAGGCCCTGTGCTCCGAGAACGGCTGACGCCGATTCGGGTCCTTCTCGTCCAAGTCCACGAAATCGGCGACGATGACACCTTTGGACAGCCGCAGCGCGGTCTCGATCGAATCAGTAAGCCGCTGTCGGATGCCGTCGCGGATCATCAGACGATCCACCACGACCTCGATGGTGTGCTTTTTCTGCTTGGTGAGCTTGATGTCGTCGGACAGCTGGCGCTCCTCACCGTCGATCAGCGCGCGGGCATAGCCGTCGCCGCGCAGCAGCTCCAGAAGATCGGCGAACTCCCCCTTGCGGCCGCGTACAACGGGCGCGAGAATCTGGAATCTCGTGCGTTCCGGGTTCTTCAGCAGCGTGTCCACCATCTGCTGAGGGGTCTGCGCGCTGACCAGCTCGCCGCATTCGGGGCAATGCGGTACGCCTGTGCGGGCGAACAGCAGTCGCAGATAGTCATAAATCTCGGTGATCGTGCCCACGGTCGAACGCGGATTGCGGTTTGTGGTCTTCTGGTCGATCGACACCGCAGGGCTCAATCCCTCGATGAAATCCACATCCGGCTTGTCCATTTGCCCGAGGAACTGACGCGCATACGCGGACAACGACTCCACATACCGGCGCTGCCCCTCCGCGAACAGCGTATCGAACGCGAGTGATGACTTGCCGGAGCCGGACAGTCCGGTGAACACGACCATCCTGTTGCGCGGCACGGCGAGATCCACGTTCTTCAGATTGTGTTCACGCGCACCCTGGATGGTGATCTTCAGATCGTTCGGGATATGTGAGATGTCCGCCACCAATGAGGAGTCGGTCTTGCGCATCGGCGCCTTGCGGATCTCGCGCGACAGGAATGTGTCGCTGCTCATCACACGTTCGATCACGACGTCCCCGCCGCCCGATTTCGACGTCTTGCGTCCAGTCACAACCCCGCCTTTCCTCGCACATCCCATCATCAACGGTAAATCATGCTCAACAATACCCGACTTCAAGACAAATGTCGAACATCAGTTCGATGGCGTGTCCCATATTCAAACACATGGACTATACACCGTCCGATCCGCGACGCCCCCGAATACGCAAAAGCCGGACGGCCATCAGACCATCCGGCTTTGCACGGCGAAACCGCATCACGGCCGTTCCGCGACCGTCACACGATCATGCACACGCCCTCACACCCGCTGCTGCAGCCAGCCGACGAGCAGAACAATCACCTGAGCAAGCAGGCCGAGCAGCGCGAAGAAGCCAATCCACGCAATCGCGGTGGCGGCACCGTCCGAGTAACCGTAGCCGTAATATCCGGAATTGCCGGAGAACAGGTAGATGAGCCACGCGAGCACCTTCAGGCCGGCGGCCGCGACCATGGCGACGAACGCGGCCATCTTGAACCACTGCGGTCCGTGCTGCACGACGTTGAGACCGATGACCCACACCGCCAGGATTGCGGTGAGCATGAGCCACGGAGTCGAGCCGAAGAGGAGCTTGTAGCCGAATCCGCTCATGTTGTTGCCGGCATCGACAAGTCTGAGGAACGACAGGAACGTCTCGATGCCGATGAACACGACCATGAGAATGGCGGAGATCTTGGTGACCGCGCGCACGTTCATCGTGTCGAGGAAGCTCGGCCCCTGCGGCTGGGGAGCGTAGCCGGGCTGCTGCGGGTAGCCGGGCTGCTGGGGATACCCCGGCTGCTGCGGGTACCCCTGCGGATACTGGTATCCGGCGGGCTGCTGCGGAGCCTGAGGAGCCTGAGGAGCCTGAGGAGCACCATAAGGCGCCTGATATGCGGGCTGCTGCGGGGCTTGCGGCTGCTGCGGGCCGGGCTGCTGCGGATATGTCATGGCTAACTTCTTTCTGTGTCAGTCCAATATGATGGTTTCAATATACCGCCATTTCATGTCCGGCTGACGAAATACTCCACATATTTGACGGGTATCCGTTGTGCGATGCCACAATATTCGCTGCAAGACGACGCACGAATCCGGCACGCGCCGTCATCTATTCGCTGCGCAGCGCCCAGTGCCCGTCGCAAGCCGATTTCGTCTCGTTGTTCCATGACCGTGACGATCATCATGTTGGCGATGCTCATACCGCCCATGATCAGCGCTATCACGCCGATCATCAGGCCCAGCGTCGTCAGCGAGTCGTCCGCGGTGTTTCTCGCCTGTGACAGGTCAGCCGACGCGGTGACGTACACGCCGAAGCCGCCGATGTTCGCCGCGTGGGCGAGGATACGGCGAATCCTTCCGTCGTTGCCTGATTTCGTGCGCACGTAGATCGCACTAATCCGGCGTATCATCTCCTCCTAGTCCGAGTATTGCGAGAACGCCCATTCGTCGCCGACGATGACAGAGCCTTTGCCAGGCTTGTCACTCCTTCCGGTACGGGCGGGATCCTTGACCAAGGTGAATCCCTTGGCGCGACATTCCCTCACATAGCACAACGCCGCATTTCAGCCCCCCATCAACCGTTTACCACTCATAAGCGTTTTCTTTTCAGTAAGAGATCCGTTGAACAAGCCGGATAGGCGACCATGCCCATCTTCATACTCCGATGGCGGAATACGATACCATTCATTGCATGCCGACCATGGTTCCTATACAACTTTCATCGTATCCTCTTAATAATGTTTGAGTGTTCCATGACCAGCCGCCGGATGCTCACTCAGCTCTGAAAACCGCGACAATAATGGAAACGGATTGGCTCTCACGCAACCTACGTATCCGAGGAGGTTCCCATGCGCATACTGATCGTCGAAGATGACCGTGACCTCGCCGCCGCGCTGGACGACGCGCTGCGGTTCGAGGGGTATGCGACCCGCAGCGCATACAACGGGCTGGAAGCGGTGCGCATGCTCGCCGAGCAATCCATCGACATCGTGCTGCTCGACCGCGACCTGCCGATCATGTCCGGCGACGCGGTGATGGAGACGATCGCCTCGAACGACATCCCCGTGTCCGTGCTGATGCTCACCGCGGCAGCGCAGGTCAGGGACCGCATCAACGGTCTCGAACTCGGCGCCGACGACTACCTGATCAAGCCGTTCGCCTATCCCGAGCTACTCGCGCGCATACGGGCGCTGCAACGCCGTGCCGGTAAGGGCGACTTCTCCGGCACCGAATTCTCACACAACGGCATCGTCCTCGACACGGTCCGCCACACCGTGACCCGTGACGGCAAGCCCGTCAACCTGTCGCCGAAGGAATACGGCGTGCTGCTGGAGATCATGAAGGCGGACGGCAGCTACGTCAACGCCGAGGAACTGTTCGATACCGTGTGGGCGGGCGCATCAGCCACCGACCTCACGGACGCCATCAAAACCACCGTATACTCGCTGCGACGCAAACTCGGCGAGGGCAACGGCATCACCTCCACCAGAGGAAAGGGGTACCGTCTGTCATGACCGCATCACACGCAGCAGACGCCGCAACAGACTCAGACGCAACCTCGGAGGCGGCCCCGGTCACCGACACATTGCCGCCGCCAAAGACACCGCCGGCGGCAATGGCCATACACGCCGTCGCCGCCGATTCCCCTGGCCGTCGACGTTCCGAGGCCGGCTCATCGCCACCATATCCATCGCCGCCCTGGCGATGCTGGCCACCGTCATCATCACGCAGAACATCATCGTCTCACAGGCGGCACGGCAGCAGAAGAACAACATCGTCATGTGCACCGACAAGGACACCGGCGAACTGATCACGGTGTACTTCGACAAGAACCAGACCAGCTACGACCTCGATCTGGAGGATGCGCCGGACGCCGTCGGCAGCTCCGCCACCGCCGTCTGCTCCCCGATGCTCTCGGTACAGGAGGATACCGTCGAGACCTCCGACCCGGAGTCCACCGTCACCAAGATCGAGGTGACGCATATCGGCAAGACGGCGAGCGCCCTGACCGACTCCTTCATCACGATGATGCAGTTCATCTCCATCGGCACGTTCATCATTTTCGCCGTGCTCTCGCTCATCGTGTCCTGGCTCGTCGGCTCTCGCCTGTCCAAACGCGTGGCCAAGATCAGCAAGCAGGTGGAGGCGTTGAAGCCCGGCGATCTCGACACTCGCATCGCCCCCGACGGCAGCGATGACGAGATCGGCAAGCTCATCGAATCCATCAACGGCATGCTCGGCCGACTGCAGAACGCCACGGAAGCGGAGCGTCGGTTCGTGTCGAACGCCTCCCACGAGCTGCGAACACCCATCGCCGCCGTCGCGACCAATCTGGACGCCCCACTGTCCCAAGGCCGTTTCCCGGCCGACGTGGAGCCCGCCATCAGGCGGGTGCTCGCCGCGAACCGTCGCGGCAGCGACCTCGTGCAGGCACTGCTCACGCTCTCGCGCATCCAGAGCGGCGTCATCGATGCCGAGGACGTCACCGCCCTGCAGCTCGCCGATTTCATCGACGACGAGCTGGCCGAGGTGGAGGAGCAGGCCGATAAGCGTAACATCCTCGTCACCACGCGCGATGTCGCAAGCGACGTGCAGGTCCAGGCCAGCAAATCGCTGATAGACTTGGCCATCGGCAACCTGCTGCGTAACGCCATCATGCACAACATCAGCTCGGGCACACTCGACATCGCCGCGAGGCAGGAGCACTGCGCCATCATCGTGACCATCACCAACAGCACCGACGAAACGCTGCCGGACGATCTGATGAATCTGAAGCAGCCGTTCCACCGCGGCGAACACTCACGCATCAGCGCCGAGCCCGGCGTCGGCCTAGGCCTGTCGATCGCCGACGCCGCATGCGAGGCCATGGGCGCGACGCTGGAATTGGACAGGCCGGACGAGCAATCGTTCCGCGCCACCATCACCATCGCGTCGGCATAGATTGATACTGCGGCAACGGCCCGTCCAGCTACTTCACGTACTCTTCAAGCGTCTGGCCGGACTCATGCATCGCCTTCGCCGCCTCGGCTCCCACATACCGGTAATGCCATGATTCATACGCGTTGCCGGTCACGTCGGTCTTCCCTCGCGGATAGCGCAGGATGAATCCGTACCGCCACGCGTTGTCTGCAAGCCACTGGTGCTCGTTGACGCTGTCCTTGGTGCTGGTGGCCCCGCTCGCATTGATGTCCACCGCCAGGCCCAGCTCGTGCTCGCTGGTCCCCGGCTCGGCCACCCATTGAGACGCCTGTCTTCTCGCCTCCTCCTTCGACGCGCCCTCGTTCTGATACAGGAATATCTTCTCGTTCAGCAGCTGCCGCTGCACGGCCTCCGTACGGTACGCCGACGTGACCTCCGGGTGAAGCCCCGCGGCACGCATGTCATCGAACATGCGCTGCAGATCGGGATAGATGCGCGAATCCACGCTCTCGCCGTTGCTGAGCCTGGTCAGTTTCGGTGCCGGATAGTCGCCGGGAATCCTGTTCCACCGGTTGACGACAATCAGACTCCAGCTCGACGGAGAGTATTTCGCCTGCGCGACGCCGGGCACAAACGGTCCCCGGCCCGCGAAACGCCCCAGGCAGAACAGCAGCGCCAGTATGGCGGCGAGCAGGACGCCCAGCACGACCGACACGCGCAGCAGCGTCCTGCGGTTCCTTCTGTTCCGGCACTCGGCGAACGTCCGAACGCGCCCGTCTCCCGTCATCATCCGTTCCATGCCTGTCGCTCCTTCACTGGTCTGCCGTCATCGCAGCATCACCATAAACATTAGGATTCGTAAGGTTTCCCGGCCATCGACCACGGGGACGAAACGGCTTATGATCCGCGGGGATGACAACCCCGAGACAACCCTGAGTCAGTACCCTGACCGTCAGTCGGCACGTGTTCGCTATGATGGACGGTTGGACTTCAACGAATACGGACAACAACAGAAAGACGAGCGGGACACATGGCTATTGAGGCGCAGGGACTTGAGATTCAGATCGGCGCGCGCACCTTGCTCCATCCCACCGATTTCCACGTCGCCAAAGGCGACAAGATCGGTCTGGTCGGTCGCAACGGTGCCGGCAAAACCACACTCACCCGCGTCATCACCGGCGACATGCTCCCCACCAGCGGCAAGGTGCGCGTATCCGGCAAGCTCGGCTACCTCCCTCAGGACACGCATGCCGCCGACCAAGAGCAGACCGCGCTCGACCGCATGATGAGCGCCCGCGACATCGCCTCCATCATCAGCCGCATCCGCAAAGCCGAAAAAGACATGACCAACCCGGACCCGGACATCATGACCAAAGCCATGAACCGGTACGACAAAGCCATGCAGGACTTCGACAAGGCCGGCGGCTATGCCGCACAATCCGAGGCCATCGCCATGGCCGACAGCCTCGGCCTCCCCCAGGACGTCATGCAGCGTCCCCTCGGCACCCTCTCCGGTGGCCAACGCCGCCGCATCGAACTCGCCCGCATCCTTTTCTCCGATGCCGACACCCTCATTCTCGACGAGCCCACCAACCACTTGGACGCCGACTCCATCGAATGGCTGCGCGGATTCCTCAAGAAATACGAAGGCGGATTCCTCGTCATCTCCCACTCCACCGAGCTGCTCGACGAAGTCGTCAACAAGGTATGGCATCTCGACGCGCAGACCGGCCAGATCGACATGTACTCCCTCGGCTGGAAAGCCTACCTCCACCAGCGCGTCGTCGACGAGGAGCGTCGTCGCCGCGAACGCGAGGTCGCCGAGAAAAAAGCCGACCGGCTCATGAAGCAGGGCATCCGCCTGCACGCCAAAGCCACCAAGGCCGTCGCCGCCCAGAACATGATGCGCCGCGCCGAACGGCTCCTGTCCGAGACCTCCGACGCCCAGAAGCAGGACAAGGTCGCCGACATCCGCTTCCCCGAACCGGCACCCTGCGGCCGCAACCCCATCATGGCCAAGGACATCTCCAAGGCATACGGCTCCAACATCGTCTTCGCCGGCGTCAACCTCGCCGTCGACAAAGGCTCCCGCGTCGTCATCCTCGGCTACAACGGCGCCGGAAAAACCACCACCCTGCGCCTGCTCGCCCACATCGAAGACCCCGACACCGGCGTCGTCGAATACGGCCACGGCTGCAAGATCGGCTACTTCGCCCAGGAGCACGACACCCTCGATCTCAACGCCACCGTGCTTGAGAACCTCACCCACGTCGCCCCCGAGCTCAACGACACTCAGGCTCGTTCCATCCTCGGCTCCTTCCTCTTCTCCGGCGACGACGCCTTCAAACCCACCCGGGTCCTCTCCGGCGGCGAAAAGACCCGTCTCGCCCTCGCCACGCTCGTCACCTCCCGCGCCAACGTCCTCCTCCTCGACGAGCCCACCAACAACCTCGACCCCGCCTCCCGCGACGAAATCCTCAAGGCCATCGCCAAATACGAAGGCGCCATCGTCCTCGTCACCCACGACGAGGGCGCAGTCCAGGCCCTGAACCCCGAACGTGTCCTGCTGATGCCCGACGGGGACGAGGATCTGTGGAATGATTCATATCTCGACCTCGTTGCCGAGGAGTGATGGAGTGTCGGCTGCGTTGTTCCTCAGTCGCGGTACCCTCGTACCGCTTCCTTCGGTACGCCTTGCCGACACACGCATCACTTCACGGCAATCCACTGAACGAACACCACACATATCGGGCCTGTCCGTACCCTTTTGCGTGCTTAAGTGCGCAAACGCGACTTGACCCATGACCTTGCCAACGTTCCGGCGAATATCAACGGCAAAAAACGAATGATGCCCGGTGGTTCCTGAATCTCAGGAGCCACCGGGCATCATTCGTAAGACGGCCAGACGATCAAATCACGCCGATCAGCCGATCGCCCGGGCCGATGTCCCCCGGCGTCGCGGTAACCGCTCGGGTTCTTGGTCTGCCAATTCATCGACGACGCAGCCATGTCGTCGATGCCGAGCTCGGCCTTCCAGCCGAGTTCACGCTCGGCCTTGGAGGAGTCGGCGTAGCAGGCGGCGATGTCGCCGGGGCGACGCGGCTTGATCGCGAACGGAATCGCGTGGCCGGCAGCCTTCTCGTACGCCTTGATGACCTCAAGTACCGAGTATCCGTGACCGGTACCCAGGTTGTAGGTGAACACGCCGGGGCCCTCGACCTTGTCGATGACGGCGACGTGACCCTTGGCCAGATCGACAACGTGGATGTAGTCGCGCACGCCGGTTCCGTCGGGCGTGTCATAGTCGTCACCGAACACCTGGACCTCCTTGAGCTCGCCGAGTGCAACCTTGGCGATGTAGGGGGTCAGGTTTGCCGGAATGCCCTTCGGATCCTCGCCGATCAGGCCGGACTCGTGGGCGCCGACCGGGTTGAAGTAGCGCAGGATGACGACGGTCCAGGAGTCGTCGGCGACGTGCACGTCGCGCAGGATCTGCTCCTCGAAGAACTTGGTCGTGCCGTACGGGTTCGTGGTGCCGCCGGTCTGGCTCTCCTCAGTCAGCGGCAGCTCCTTGGGCGTGCCATAGACGGTGGCGGACGACGAGAAGATGACCTTCTTGACGTCGTGGGTGCGCATGGCCTTGAGCAGCACGATAGTGCTGTTGAGGTTGTTGTCGTAGTATTCGATCGGCTTGGCGACCGACTCGCCGACGGACTTGAGCGAGGCGAAATGAATCACCCAGTCGATGTCGTTCTCGGTGAAGATGCGGTCCATCAGCGCCTCATCGCGGACATCGCCCTCGTAGCGCTTGACGGTCTTGCCGGTGATCTCCTCGACGCGATCGAGCGCCTTGGGCGACGAGTTGCTGTAGTTGTCCACGCAGACAACGTCGTACCCCTTGTTCAGCAGCTCGACATCGGTGTGCGTACCGATGTAGCCCGCGCCGCCCGTTACCAGAATGGTAGTCATGTGTTCCTCCTTGAAAAACAGCTGTGGATGACTCCAACAGTCATTCTAATGCTGAGTATGGAATCCGAGGCCTTCCATGAAGTCCCGGGTGAGTTCCTTGTGCTTGAACACGGCCGTGTTGCCCAGGATGCGCTCGCATACGCTGCCGAGTTCGTCCTGCACCGCGGCGTGGATGGCGTCGCGGTCGCGTTCGCCGTTCAGTGTCGCGGTGAGTTCGTCCCATTCGAGCGTGAACTCGCCGACCTCTTCCGGCAGCGGCTTGCCCTCGGCGAGGGCGTCCTCGATCAGGCCGAGCTGGTTGATGAGACGGCCGGGCAGGATGAACAGCCCCTGCGCCTCGATCAGGCCGATGGGCTCCTGCTTGACCGGCCAGAACTCGGGATGCGCATGGAAGATGCCTTCCGGCAGTTCCTCGCTGACCGAGTTGTTGCGGAAGATCAGGCTCATTTCGTAGCCGCGCTCGGTGATGATCGCGCTGGGCGACACCGCGGAGCGCTTGCCGTCCTCGCCTTCGCAGATGATGTCCAGCTCGGGGTTGGAGTAGTTGATCCAGCCTTCGCGGATCTTGTCGCACACCTCGATGATCGTGTCGCGCGATTTGGCGACCACGCGCACGGCGGTGCCGGGCCAGTCGAGGATCTCGATGGTCGCGTCCGGGTATTCCGGCAGCGTCATCGTCGCCCAGGCGGCCGCCTTGTGCATCGGCAGCAGTTCGCCGCCGCCCTGGTAATGGTCGTGGGCGAGCACGGAGCCGCCGATGCGCGGCAGCGCGGCGTTGCACCCGAGGAAGTATCCGGGGAACCGGTCGACGAAGTCAAGCAGGTGCCCGAACGTGGAGCGGCTCACGTGCATGGGCGTGTGCTCGTCGTTCACGCAGATGCCGTGCTGGTAGAAGTACCCGTACGGGGAGAACTGCCAGAACCACGGTTCGTCGCCGAGTGTGGCGGGGATGGTGCGCAGCGTGCGCTTGTTGCGCCCCGCGAAACCCTCGTTCTCATGGCAGATCGTGCATGCGGGGTATCCGCCGGCCACCGAGTTGCCCGCGGCGGCCTTCTTCATGTTCTTGAATTCGGGCTTGGCGAGGTTGATGGTGATGACCAGGCCGTGGGAATCGAAGCGCGGGTTCTTGTCGAGCACGCCCTTCTTGACATAGTTGTTGGCGACGCAGTAGTCGTAGAACCAGCGCATGGCCTCCATGCCGCCATGTTCGCGTTCCACTGCCTCGAACCGGTCCTGCACGGCGGACGGCGTGCCGGAGAGCATGCCCATCACGATGTCCGCGTACACGGGTCCTTCGTCGGCGTCGAACAGCCCCGACGCGACGGCCGCGGCGCGGAACCGCGTCAGCAGGTCGTCTGGCAGCGTGTCGTCGCTGGTCGCGCCGGTAGGACGGTACGAGTCGAGCGAGAACAGCTCGAAGATGCGGTTGCGCGTCCAGTCGGCGTCGCGCGGGTCGAGTTCAAGCCGCTTGCGCGCGAAGTCGACGAGCGCGTCGATGCTCGCGTAGACGGCGTCGAGTCCGCCGCAGGCGCAGTCGTCCTTCTTCTCTTCCGTGGTCATCAGCGGGCGGTCCTTTCCATGACGTCGTCGACGATGGCGCGAATCTCGTCGGCCTTCTGCTCCATCTCCTGCACGAGCTTGATCTGGGTGCGAGCGCGCACGAGGTTGTGCTCGGGGTACTTGGTGGCGAAGTACGTGTCACCGGCGAGGTAGTCGGCGAGGAAGCGCATGCCGCATTCCATCGTCATCATGTTGCCGGCGAACGCGAGCAGCTCGGCCTCCTTGTCGGTGATGCTGTCGCGCACCTTGCCGACGAAGCCCTCCGCGTAGGCGCGGAACAGTTCGGTGCTGAAGTGGACCTTGTCGAGATCCTTCTCGTCCTCAAGTGCGGTGGACGCGCCGAAGCGGATGGAATCTCCGAAGTCGAACAGCATGGAACCCGGCATGATGGTGTCGAGGTCGATGATGGCACGGGCCTTGCCGGTCTTCGCGTCCATCAGGATGTTGTTGAGCTTGGTGTCGTTGTGGGTGACGCGCAGCGGAACGGAGCCGTCGGCCAGCCCGTCCATGATGCGGGAGTACTGGTCTTCGTGGGCGAGGAAGAAGTCGATCTCCGGCTTGCAGGTTTCGGCGCGGCCCATCTTGTCGGCTTCCAGCGCAGCCTTGAAGTCGCGGAAGCGACTCGGCGTGTCGTGGAAGTGGGCGATGGTCTCGGTCAGCTGGGAGGCGTCGAAGCCGGCCAGGAAGTTCTGGAACTCGCCGAACGCGGCGCCGGACTCGCGGAACACGTCGGCGTTGGGGACGAGGTTGTAGGAGATGGTGCCTTCGATGAACTTGTATATCCTCCAGGCGCCGTCCACCTCCTCGTTTTCGATGTAGCTCGCGCCGTCCTTGGTGGGGACGATGTCGAGCGTCTCCTGGTTCTTGGAGCGCAGGTAGGCGGTGACGAGTTCGATGTTGCGCATCAGGTGCACGGTGTCCGGGAAGATGTCCGTGTTCATCTTCTGCAGGATGTACCGGTGCTGATCCGTGTTGATCAGGAAGGTGACGTTGATGTGGCCGTCACCGTATGCGGTGATGCCCTTGACGTCGCCGTCGATGGCGAACTGATCGACGATGGCCGCCAGTTTCGGATCAATGTCAGTCATGTGGAACCCTCTTTTCCTTGTTGTGCCGCAGGTTGCCGCCGGTCTTCACCGCCACAACGACCCCCTATCTGAAGCTGCTGTGCCACTGCGACGCAGCAGCTGTTGGCGCATACGCACCGTTATTTGTTAATTATAGTTACATAAATGACAAACCGCCATTCTTCGGCGTTTATAGTTCCTGAATCCCCTTTTCTATTGCTATAATATAAAGACTGTGGATTTGAACATGACCACACCGCAGCTCGCATGATCCGAATCATGAGCGCTCTGACAAGAAACGACTGAACCAATGACCTCGTACGCCAACACCATCTCGTTCCCCCTGCACACGCCCGGCAGGACGACGAAGGCAAGTCCCGCCGACGTGCGTCGCAACAACCGTTCCCTGGTGTTCGGGCTGCTGTTCCCGAACGGGCAGCTATCCCGCGCCGACCTCGGGCGGCAGACCGGACTCTCGCGCGTGGCGATATCGGGAGTCGCCAACAGCATGCTCGACGAAGGGCTGATCTGCGAGAGCGGTTTCGACGTCAACGCCTCCGGCAAGGGCAAGCGCGGCACGCTGCTGAGCATCGACACGTCGCGTCTGCACATCATCAGCGTCGACCTGTCCCAGGAGCATCTGGTGCAGGGAGCCGTGACCGACCTGCTGGGCACGCCACAGCAGCGCATGGAAATGGCGCTCGGACCGGATAACGACATCAACGCGGACATGATCGTGCAGCTGGTCGACCAGCTGCGCACCGACATCGACGCCGACACGATCATCGGCATCGGCATAGCGGCGACTGGTGTCGTCGAGGACGGTGTCATTCGCGAATCGACGGTGTTGGGATGGCGGGACCTTGATCTGAGAGGCATGCTGGAACGTCGTTTCGGATTCCCCGTCACCATCAGCAACGACGTCGTCTGCTCCATGCTCGCGGAGCGATTCTTCGGGCATGGCGACAAGAGCATGCTGTTCATCAAGATCGACCGTGGCATCGGTGCCGCGACGCTGATCGACGATGTGACGGTGATCGGGCAGAACCATGCCGGAGGCGAGATCGGGCATATCTCCCTCGACCCGGAGTCGGGGGTGTTGTGCCCGTGCGGCAAGCGCGGGTGCCTGGAGACGATGGTCACATCGCCGGTGATTCGCG
>OATA01001118.1_pt1 | contig 18147 bp, 18 predicted proteins | sample 1516451 | NCBI WGS metagenome assembly OATA01 (sample SAMEA2579905, study PRJEB22360) | human gut metagenome | biome: human gut; feature: human-associated habitat; material: faeces | place: Denmark | collected 2008/2010 | reverse complement strand
GAATAAACAGAGAAGCAGGGCATTGGGTCTCATCTCCCATTGTCCTGCTTCTTTTTCATTCCAAATTATATTCACATCATTTACCCATACGCCCAATCCTGGATCGCAAATTTCAAACTCTGCACCTTGCCCAGCAGCCAGATCGTAGCCAGCGGCAGTCCCATCGGGCTAATCAAAAATGCCATAACCAGCAAAATTGCACCATTCTGCGGGGAATAGGTAATCAGCACAGCCACGCCAAGCAGAGCAATTACCGTGCTGAGCAGACCAAGCACCAGACCGGATATGTAGATCAGCCCCATGCAGAGCCAGACAAAAAGCGTCAACCCCCAAATGACCGGTGCAGTTACAATCATCAGCAAACATTTCAAAACCAAGCTGATTGTCAGGCTTCCTTGTGAGTCCCCGTCGATTAAAAGCACTTTCTTTCCGGCCTGTGCCAGACCTATTCCCAAGTTCGCACAGGTTGTTGTTTTGCCAACGCTTCTCCGCTCCCGCTCCGGTCGGTGCTGAACATGTGCCACTGGCACATAGCACCCTTTCTGGTTGTCCTATTTCCACTAAGGCCGTTTTTTGACCCCATTTTTGCCGGTTGTCCTATATTTAACCTAAAAATTGAGTGAAAACGGCTCTCGTTTGGTCAAACTATATCAGCCCGTTTAGGTATAAGAAAACCCCGGAAAACCTTGATTTTCCGGGGTTTTTGAACCATTTTGATATAGTCTGAGCAGTCGATTATCGCTTGCTGAACTGCGGAGCGCGACGAGCTGCTTTGAGACCGTATTTCTTACGTTCTTTCATACGTGGGTCACGAGTTAAGAATCCAGCAGCTTTCAGAACTGGTCTGTAGTCGTTGTCTGCCTGAAGAAGGGCTCTTGCAACACCATGTCTGATGGCACCAGCCTGTCCTGTGTATCCACCGCCATGAACGTTAACTAATACGTCAAATTTGCCTTCTGTTTCTGTTGCAGCTAAAGGCTGACGAACGATAACTTTCAGTGTATCTAATCCAAAATATTCATCGATATCTCTTTTATTGATTGTGATCTTACCGGTTCCAGGTACAAGATAAACTCTTGCGATTGATTTTTTTCTTCTTCCTGTTCCGTAGAATTTTGCGCTAGCCAATGTTTTCTACCTCCTAATTAAAATGTTAAAGCTTCTGGTTTCTGAGCTTCATGTTTGTGTTCCGGTCCTGCATATACGAAAAGTTTTGTGTACATGCTTCTTCCTAAAGGTCCTTTTGGAAGCATACCTTTAACTGCGAGCTCGATAACTCTCTCAGGTTTCTTTGCTAACATTTCTTTTAATGTGGTTTCTCTCATTCCACCTACATAATCGGAGTGATTGTAGTAGATTTTCTGCTCTAATTTCTTACCTGTAACTTTGATCTTGTCAGCGTTTACGATGATTACATAATCACCTGTGTCTACGTGTGGTGTAAACTGTGGTTTATTTTTTCCTCTTAAAACGCTTGCTACTCCGGATGCCAGACGGCCAAGAGTACATCCATCAGCGTCAACTACATACCATTTTCTTTCGATTTTATCTGGATTAGCCATATAAGTCTGCATGGTTTTACCTCCTGTTATTTATCAACGATAGTTTAATTAACCGCGGAATTTCCCGCGAATATAAGTTATTGGAAACGCCGGTGCTAAAAATGCGGAAATGTCCGAAACCGCTGATAAATACTTTCGCCTGGGCTATTTGGCTTAAGCATCTCGCACTACGTCACATTTGGTTATTATATTATAAGGGTTCTGTTCTGTCAATAGGTTTTGTGTCGTTTTTTCAACTTTTTTCGTTACTCCCCCGTTTTTTGTTTTTCATCAAAAAAACTGTTGATCAGTTATCCCACCGGCAATTATCGAAACGGATGATTTTCTCCTCCTGACTATCAATCAAAAAATTCAATCCCCATCAGTGTCAGTCCCTGTGCCGGAGCAGTCGGGCCTGCCATTTCGCGGTTGCAGGCTTCCAGAATTGTCTTTACTCTCTCAGGCGGATACTGTCCGTTTCCTACTTCGATCAGAGTTCCGGAGATGATTCGTACCATGTTGTAGAGGAATCCTGTTCCTGTTACACGTATGGTTACGATATCTCCGTCGCGCCATACATCAATTCCTGTCACTGTACGGATAGTTGTTTTTACCTGCGCTTTTGCACCGCAAAAAGAAGCAAAATCATGCTGTCCGATCAGGTATGAGGTTGCTGCTTTCATCTTATCTACATCCAGTTTGTAGTGGTAGAAATAGGTGTATAAGCGCTCTGTCGGAACCGGGAATTTGCGATTCAGGATGCGGTATTCGTATGTTTTCTCACTGTCGCAATAACGGGGATGGAAATCCGGTTCTACTTCTTCAGAGAGCTGAATGCGGATATCTTCCGGAAGACGCTGGTTCAGTGCATAGGAAATCTTTTCCCCGGGAATGCGTGTGTTGGTGTCAAATACTGCCACGTTTCCCATGGCATGAACCCCTGCGTCTGTACGGCTTGCACCGATCGTTTCTATCTTCTCGCCAAGAAGCTCGGACAATGTATCATTTAATACCCCCTGTACAGTAATCCCGTTTGGCTGTGTCTGCCAGCCGCAATAGTTTGTGCCGTCATATGCAACTACAAGACCAATTCTTTTCATCTGTTTTCCTCCATAAAAATTGAAAACTTTTGTTATAACAAAATAAACAATATGCTGTAATCCTTTCCTACCGGATTACAGCATATAAAATATCTTTATAAATTATATCAGTACTTTCTCAGATTCCCACAATTCTGAAAACAATGGCGATTCCCAGATAAGCCCACATCACCACATAGGAAATGTAGTCTCTGGACTCATAACGCAATGGCTTCATCTGGGTTCTGTTATCCCCTCCATGATAGCACCTTGCTTCCATGGCCATGGCCAGATCATTTGCTCTTCTGAACGCAGAAATAAACAGCGGAACCAGAAGCGGAATCATATTTTTTGCCTTCTGAATTATATTTCCGGTTTCAAAATCTGCGCCACGTGCAATCTGTGCTTTCATGATCTTATCGGTTTCCTCCATAAGGATTGGGATAAAACGCAGCGCAATAGACATCATCATGGCAATCTCGTGGATTGGCACATGAAGTTTATTTAACGGCCTGAGAAGTCGTTCCAGACCATCTGTAAGTTGATTGGGTGTGGTCGTCAGCGTCATAAGAGAAGAACCGATCACCAGATACGTCAGGCGGATGGCCATTCTTCCGGCCAGCTTCAGGCCCTCCTCTGTCACATGCAGGATTCCCCACTGCCAGAGAACCTTTCCGGGTGTCAGAAATATATTAAATACCACTGTGATCATAAGAAGCATCACGATTGCCTTCAGTCCCTTGAACATAAATTTCACAGGAACTTTGGAAAGAATGATCATCGCTGCCAGAAATATAGTTGCCACTGCATATCCCGGAAATGTATGGAATACAAAGACAGAGATGATGAACACCAGCGTACCCACCAGCTTTGCTCTCGGATCCATTTTGTGCAGAACGGAATCTGCAGGATAATACTGTCCTATTGTAATGTCTCGGATCATACTTCCTGTCCTCCCTCATTCTCTTCTTGTTCTGCAGACTTTTTATCCATTGTTTCCTTCTGAATGCTTAAATCTTCATCAGGCGCATCTGAATGAGACTCTTTCGTCCCATCCTCAGTCAGATCAGCTTCCATCTCACTAATTAAGGTTTCTGCTTTGGCATTTTCTTTTTTCGACTGACTGTCTGAAACAGATTGTTTGTCACCGGACAATTTCCCGGGATTACATTTTCTTAAAACTGCAAGGATATTCTCTTTTGCCTCATCCACCGTTGTAGCAGTTACATCTACATCCAGGCCTTTTTCCTTCAACGCATGCATGATATAAGTAATCTGCGGTGCTGCAAGTCCCATGGCCTCCAGCTCTCTGTAATGAGCAAATACTGCTTTGGGAGCATCGTCATATGCGATTTCTCCGTCATTGACTACGATCAGTCTCTCCGCGTATTTTGCAATATCCTCCATGCTGTGGGATACAAGGATGATGGTAATCCCTCTTACTTTATGAAGCTCTGCGATCTGGTCAAGGATATCATCTCGTCCTTTCGGATCCAGACCTGCAGTTGGCTCATCCAGAATAAGAATTTTCGGATTCATTGCCAGTACACCGGCAATAGCAACTCTTTTCTTCTGTCCGCCGGAAAGCTCAAAAGGGGATTTACTAAAATTTTTCTCCTTGAAACCTACGTGCTGCAGTGCTTTCTTTGCTTCTACTTCTGCCTCTTCCCTGGATAATCCCTGATTCATGGGACCAAAGCATACATCAGAAAGCACATCATTCTCAAAGAGCTGATGCTCCGGATACTGAAATACAAGACCAACCTCGCTTCGCAGGGCACGACGATCATATTTCTCTCCCCAGATATCCTCTCCATTATAAGTGATCGTACCGGAAGTTGGACGGATCAGCGCATTGAAATGCTGGATCAGTGTAGATTTCCCACTTCCTGTATGTCCGATAATTCCGATAAACTGTCCGTCCGGAATAGAAAGATTGATATCTTTCAGCGCATGGATCTCATAGGCAGTTCCCGGACTGTAGGTATAAGTTACATTTTTTAATTCTATTGACATAAGGCATTCACCAGCTCCTCTGTAGTCAGTCTTCCCTCCGGAACATCCACTCCGGCTTTATGAAGTTCGTGTGCCAGAAGTGTTACCTGCGGCACATCCAGTCTGTATTCTTTCAGAGTTTCCACCTGTGAGAAAATCTCTCTGGGTGTTCCCTGCATCACCACTTCTCCGTTGTCCATAACATATACCTTGTCCGCATGAACAACTTCTTCCATATAGTGGGTGATCAGAATGACTGTCACTCCTTCCCGTCTGTTAAGGTCACTGACTGCCTCAAGAACTTCCTTTCGTCCATTCGGATCCAGCATTGCAGTTGGCTCATCCAAAATGATGCATTTCGGACGCATTGCCATGACACCGGCAATTGCAACTCTCTGCTTCTGTCCGCCGGAAAGTTTATTCGGAGAATGATAACGATAGGATGTCATTCCTGTTTTTTTCAGGCTCTCATCTACACGCTCCCAGATTTTCTCTGTGGGCACACCCATATTCTCCGGTCCGAACCCTACGTCTTCTTCTACTACAGTTCCTATGATCTGATTGTCAGGATTCTGAAAAACCATGCCCGCTTTCTGTCGGACTTTCCATAATTCCGGCTCTTTAGACGTGTCAATCCCATCTACCCACAAAGTTCCTTCCGTCGGAAGCAACAGCGCATTCAGGTGCTTTGCAAGAGTAGATTTTCCGGAACCATTATGTCCCAGAACAGCCACGAATTGTCCGGCTTCAATGTCCAGGTTTACATCATTGACAGCACGCTGCGTATCCTGCACGTTACCATCTTCATCATACTTGAGATAGTCAAATCCCAGCTTGAATGCCTTGATAATTCCCATAATATTTTTTGTCCTCGTATTTTGTCTGTCTGCTGCTTATTTTCACAGGAAAAGAATCCCGTCAGTAAACAGCGAATATTTATTTTTTCAGGCTTCTTCAGTAGCTGCCAGTCCGGTCAACTCGTCAATCAGAGCCCAGATCTCATCTCTTCCCTGCTTCGTCTCAGCAGAGAAAGGAATAATAATGCCATCTTTGCTCAGCTTCAGCCCTTCTTTGATTGCTTTGATATTTTTCTGAACCTGGCTTCGTTTGAGCTTGTCAAGCTTCGTTGCAATAATGATCGGCTCATAGCCATTGTTCAGAATCCAGTCATACATCATCTTGTCATTTGCAGACGGATCATGACGGATATCAATAAGAAGGAAAACCGCCTTCAGGTTTTTGGATGTATGAAGATATCTTTCGATCATCTTGCCCCATTTTTCCTTCTCAGACTGTGAAACCTTTGCGTATCCGTAACCAGGGAGGTCTACCAGATACATGGCTTCATTGATATTATAAAAGTTAATGGTCTGTGTTTTTCCCGGCTGTGCACTTGTTCTGGCAAGAGATTTCCGGTTCATCAGCCCGTTGATCAGCGATGATTTTCCCACATTTGATTTTCCTGCAAATGCAACCTCCGGTCTGTTGGTGTCCGGGAGTTTGCTGGTAATACCGCATACGATATCTAATGATACATTCTTAATAACCATTGATTTCCTCTCTTTTTTCACAACAAATGGTCAATCTTTACTGACTGACCATTTATTTTATACCAGTGCCTTATTAAGCACTTCCTTCATCGAACTTACAAAGGTAATGGTAAGTCCGTCTGTGATTTCCTTATCTAATTCCTGAATATCCGGTTTGTTTTCTGCCGGCACTAACACCTCTTTGATCTTAGCATATTTTGCCGCAAGAAGTTTTTCTTTCAAACCGCCGATCGGAAGAACTCTTCCTCTCAGTGTGATCTCACCGGTCATTGCAAGGTCTGCCCTTACCGGCTTCTTAATAATTGCGGAAAGGATTGCAGTTGCCATGGTAATACCTGCGGATGGTCCGTCTTTTGGTACTGCCCCTTCCGGAATATGCACATGAATATCGTTTTCCTGGAAAAATTCCGGCTCAACTTTATAGTCAGAAGCAATGGAACGAATGTAAGTAATACCTGCCTGTGCAGACTCTTTCATAACATCTCCCAACTGTCCGGTAAGCATCAGCTCACCTTTTCCGGGCATTACATTGACTTCAATCTGCAGTGTATCGCCGCCCACCTGTGTCCAGGCAAGCCCGCGGGAAATACCAATCTCATCTTTCTTATTTGCCATAAGATAGTTAAAATGCTCTTTTCCAAGAAAATCTGACAGATTCTTTGAAGTCACTGTAACTTTCTTTTTATCTTCTTCCATGATCAGACGTGCAGTTTTTCTGCATATCTGTCCGATGGTTCTCTCCAGGTTTCGAACTCCGGCTTCTTTTGTATAATTGTTGATGATCTTCTTAAGAGCCGCTGACTGGATTGTCAGTTTACCTTTCTCGATACCGTTCTCTTCCATCTGCTTCGGAATCAGATGTTCCTTTGCAATATGTTCCTTCTCATTCTCAGTATAACCTGCGATCTCGATCAGTTCCATACGGTCAAGAAGTGGTCTCGGAATGCCCTGAACATCGTTTGCAGTTGCAATAAACAGTACTTCTGAAAGATCCTGTGGAACCTCTATATAATGATCCATAAATCTGCTGTTCTGTTCCGGATCAAGCACCTCAAGAAGTGCCGCAGAAGTATCTCCTTTATAATCACTGCTGGTCTTGTCAATCTCATCCAGAAGCATCAGAGGATTGCTCACTCCTGCCTGCTGTAATGCTGCAGTGATCCTTCCCGGCATTGCTCCTACATAAGTCTTTCTGTGGCCCCGGATCTCAGCCTCATCTCTCACACCGCCCAGACAGATACGTACATATTTCTTATGCATTGCTTCTGCAATCGATCGGGCAATGGAGGTTTTACCTGTTCCGGGAGGTCCTACCAGACAAAGGATCGGACTTTTTCCCTTATGTGTCAGTTTGCGGACGGAAAGGAACTCCATCACACGCTCCTTCACATCTTTCAGACCGTAATGACCTTCCTGAAGTACTTTCCATGCTTCTTTCAGATCATCAGAATCTGTGGATTTCTTCTCCCACGGAAGTGCCAGCATGGTCTCAATATAACCACGCAGTACTGCATTCTCGGATACATTGCTGTTGGTATTCTTAAATCGCTCGATTTCTTTGCTGATCTTCTCTTTTACCTCATCGCCGGCCTGAAGTTCCTGGAGTTTCTTCTTAAACTCCTCTGCATCATCTGCAGTATTATCCTCACCCAGTTCCTCACGTATCAGTTTCAGCTGCTCTCTGAGAATATATTCTCTCTGATTCTTATCAATTCTGGCCTTCACTTTTTTCTGGAGATCTCTGCCAATCTGCATGATCTCAATCTCATTTTCAAGGATTGCACCCAGAACTTCATAACGTTCCTCCAGTGTAAGTGCCTCCAGGATCTTCTGCTTATTCTGATAAGATAAAGGAATATTTACGGCAATCTGCTCAACCAGTTCCTCAACATTATCTATATTTAAAATCTGTGCTACCAGCTCTTTGCTGACTTTTCCATTTTCCATGCAGTATCTGTGGAATAATTCCTTAAGGCTTCTGTGCATGGCTTCCATCACTGGTTCCGGCATCTGCATTTCTTCTTCATCAACAGGTGTGATCTCACTTCTGATAAACGGAAACTCCTGCTCAAATTTCACAAGTGTGGCTCTTCCCGTTCCCTCTACAAGTACCCGCAAAAGGTTCTGCGGAAGTTTCACAACCTGTTTGATATAGGCAATGATTCCTACATGATATACACCTGCCAGATCCGGTGATTCCACCTCAGGATCAATCTGAGTAACCAGAAAAATCTTCTGGTCATGAAGCATGGCAGCTTCAATCGCCTTGACAGAACGCTCCCTGCTCACATCAAAATGAACGATCATCCCGGGAAGGATGGTAGTCCCCCTGAGAGCGATCGCAGGCAGCACTATATTCTGATTTGTCATTTATTGTTCAGTCCCTTTCATCAGGCTGTTTCCGGTTTATCCTTCTTGTGTGTCCGGGACGTTCTTCTGCTTCCGGCTGTCTTCGCCTGTGCAGGAGCTTCTCCGCGGACGATCTCCGGCTCACCGGTGCCATCTACTACATCTTTGGTAATTGTACACTTGCGAATCGTGTCATCTGACGGAATCTTATACATCAGATCCATCAGTGAACCTTCCATGATCGCACGCAAACCTCTGGCTCCTGTCTTACGTTCCAGAGATTTCTTTGCGACCAGTTCAAGTGCATCATCTTCAAAATCAAGTTCAACACCATCCAGTTCAAATAATCTGTGATACTGTTTGGTAAGTGAGTTCTTCGGCTCTTTCAGAATACTGATCAGCGCATTCTCATCCAGCGCATCCAGAGTTACAACTACCGGCACACGACCGATAAACTCAGGAATCAGACCGAATTTGATAAAGTCTTCCGGCATTACATCCTTCAGGATTTCACCCACATTTCTGTCTTCCTTAACAGAAACCTCTGCACCGAAACCGATGGACTTGGTATCCTGTCTGGACTCAATGATCTTCTCGATTCCGTCAAAAGCACCGCCGCAGATAAACAGAATATTTGTTGTATCAATCTGAAGAAACTCCTGATGAGGATGCTTGCGGCCACCCTGAGGCGGAACACTTGCCACTGTACCTTCCAGAATCTTCAGAAGTGCCTGCTGCACGCCTTCACCGGAAACATCGCGGGTTATGGATGGATTCTCAGATTTTCTTGTGATCTTATCAATCTCATCAATATAGATAATTCCGTACTGTGCACGTTCAATATCATAATCTGCTGCCTGAATGATCTTGAGAAGAATATTCTCAACATCCTCTCCTACATATCCAGCTTCTGTCAGTGTAGTAGCATCTGCAATAGCAAACGGTACATTCAGAAGTCTGGCAAGTGTCTGAGCCAGCAGAGTTTTACCTGAACCTGTAGGTCCAAGCATCAGAATATTACTCTTCTGAAGCTCTACATCAGAATTTTTTGACGCAAGAATTCTTTTATAGTGATTATAAACAGCAACGGAAAGAGCCTTTTTTGCTGCATCCTGACCAATTACATAATCATCCAGAACTGCATGGATCTCTTCCGGTTTTAACAGATTAATATCAGAATTCAAAACCTCGTCATCATAAGGATTTAATTCTTCCTCCATGATCTCTGAGCAGATGCCAATGCACTCGTCGCATATAAATACTTTACCATCCGGACCTGCGATCAGTTTTCTTACCTGATCTTCTGTCTTCTGGCAAAAGGAGCATCTTACTTTTCCTTCTCTCATTTTTTCTGCCATGAATTTATGTCTGTCCTTTCTCTATACTAACTAATAAGACTCCTGTGATGATTCACAGGAGTCTTATCTTTCGCATTATTTATGCATGACTACACCGTCAATCAGTCCATATGCCTTTGCTTCTTCAGCAGTCATATAGTTGTCCCGGTCTGTATCACGCTCAACAACTTCTATCGGCTGACCGGTATTTGCAGCCAATAACTCATTTAAAGTTCTCTTTGTCTGTGCGATATGATCTGCCACGATCTGGATCTCTGTTGCCTGTCCCTGCGCACCGCCGGATGGCTGATGGATCATGATAGTGGAATGCGGAAGAGCAAATCTCTTTCCTTTTGCACCGCCTGCCAGAAGAAAGGCACCCATGCTGGCAGCCATTCCAAGACAAATGGTAGAAACATCGCATTTAATATACTGCATGGTATCATAGATCGCCATGCCGGCTGTTACGGAACCGCCCGGGCTGTTGATATACAGCTGAATATCTTTACCAGGATCTTCTGCTTCCAGGAAAAGAAGCTGTGATACGATCAGTCCTGCACTCACATCATTTACTTCCTCACCAAGAAAAATGATTCTGTCCTTCAGAAGCCTTGAATAGATATCATAGCTTCTCTCTCCCCTGCTTGTCTGTTCAATGACATAAGGTACTAAACTCATATAAACGCCTCCATTTACGCGGCTGACTTTTTTCCGAAAGAGGTAGACATCTGAGCCTGTCTCTTTCCGGTTCTTAAAATTCGATTACTTTAAAATTAAACTTCCTTAGCAGCGTCAGCGATAACAGTAACTGCTTTCTGTACAGCCATGTCTTTCTTCATCTGCTCAAGTTCACGCTCTCCAAGTAATTCTTTTAACTTGTCAGCTTCCATTTTGTATGCTTCAGCCATCTTGGAGATTTCTTCATTTACTTCTTCCTCTGTTGGCTGAATGTTCTCAACTTCTGCTACTTTCTCAAGAACCAGTCTTGTCTGGATTCTCTTTAATGCCTGTGGTTTCATGTCTTCCATCATCTTGTCAGCTGTCATGCCAGTGAACTGGAAGTACTGATCCATGGATAATCCCTGGGACTGCATTCTTCTGCTGAAATCATCAAGCATCTGACGGCACTGTGTCATAAGCATAGCTTCCGGAATATCCATCTGTGCATTTTCGATTGCTTTATCTACTGCTGCATCTTCTTTTGCACGTTTTGCTTCGTCTGCTTTCTTATCTTCAAGGTTTGTTTTTACATGCTCTTTGTACTCTGCAAGTGTATCGAACTCAGAAACATCTTTTGCAAAATCATCATCCAGTTCAGGAAGTTCTTTTGCTTCGATCTTCTTAACTGCGCATTTGAAGATTGCTTCTTTACCTGCAAGTTCTTTTGCCTGATATTCTTCAGGGAATGTAACTTTTACGTCTACATCATCGCCAACTTTAGCACCAACAAGCTGTTCCTCGAATCCCGGGATAAATGTGTTGGAACCAAGTGTCAGAGGATACTCTGTAGCCTGTCCGCCATCGAAAGGTACTCCGTCTACAGATCCTTCGAAGTCGATTGTTACGATATCATTTAACTGAGCTGCGCGGTCTTCTACGCTGATTGTTCTGGAGTTTTTCTCCTGCTCTTTCTTGAGTTCAGCTTCTACGTCTTCGTCTGTTACTGTGATTTCAATTTTCGGTACTTCTACACCTTTGTAATCACCTAATGTAACTTCCGGTTTAACAGCAACTTCTGCTGTGAAGATGAATGCTTTTCCAGGCTCAGCCTGTGTAATGTCGATTGTCGGCTGGGAAACGATCTCAAGTTCGCATTCAGCTAATGCTTTGCTGTAGTGTTCCGGAATCAGAGCGTTAACAGCATCTTCAAGGAATACTCCTTTGCCATACATCTGCTCGATCATTTTTCTTGGAGCTTTTCCTTTACGGAATCCAGGGATGGAAATTCTTCCTTTTGCTTTCTGGTATGCATTCTGCATTGCTTTTTCTAAATCTTCAGCGGCAACTTCGATAGTAAGTTTAGCCATGTTTTTTTCCATTTTTTCCACCTGTAAACTCATGTTACAATGTTCCTCCTTAAATTCAGGTTATATTTTGCGACTGGTTTTTCAGCTGCGTTATATCATTCACAGTTTTTACCTATTTCTATATATTCAAGTCTGAGCTCCGCTCCCACCATTGCAGAAGCGGGAGAGTTACTGTTCACTCTGTGTCAGTAACGCAAGAAGTCTGTTTATAACTCAATTATATATTTACAGTCATTGTAGCAGTATAGCACAAAAAATCCAAAAGTGCTAGTGTTTTTTCGCATAAAAATAAGGGTTTTGGGATGTTTTAACGTGTGTAAACTACAGATTCTGCGATTTCTTTTGCTTTTTCTTCATTTTCGAGCTGTGAAATCAGGGAGAGTGCGAAGTCTACAGCCGTTCCCAGGCCGCGGCTGGTGGTTATGTTTCCGTCTACTACTACGCTGTCTTCACTTGTTACTGCGCCATCTTTGGAGAGAACTTCCATGAATGACGGATAGGAAGTTGCTTTGCGGCCTTTGAGGAATCCCAGTCCGGAAAATACGCTTGGAGCTGCGCAGATGGCTGCGATTTTTTTGCCTTTATTGTTGAAGTCTGTCAGGAGGTCGATGAGTGGTTTGTAACCGGCAAGGTATTTGGTTCCCGGCATTCCTCCAGGAAGAACGAGCATGTCGGCGTCGGCGAAGTCGGTTTCAGCGAATATGGCGTCGGTGAGCATGGTGATGCCGTGGGATGTCTGGATCCGGGTGGTTTCTTTGATAGATACGGTTTTGATGTCGATTCCGGCGCGGCGAAGAAGGTCTACTACGGTTAAGCCTTCAATGTCTTCGAATCCATCGGCGAGGAAGATGTATACTTTTTTACTCATTTTTTGTGCCTCCTGGTTGTTGTATTTTTTAAGATTTTTATCTTGTTTTTCTGAAATGGATTATAGCATTTTTTATGGATAGTTACAATGTTTGTTTGGATTGGGTAGGGACACTGGGCAGGGACGCGCGAAGCCATCTGTCTCCTGGGGTTCAGCTTCGTGAGCCTAAGTAACTCTAAGGTTTGGTAAATCTGCTAAAAACATGAAAAAGAATGCAAAACTCGCTCCGTTGCAAACTTCGCTCAGACACGTTGCGATTCTTTTCCATAACGCAGATTTCCCAAACCTAAGAGTTACTAAGACTCGTCAAATTCACCCCAGGAGACAGATGGCTTGGCGCTGGGAACTGGCAAAATGTTACTTTTACCATATCTCTGGTTTCAGGTCTTTCGGTAATGGATTGGGATATGTTTCGCCGTTTAGAGTTTCTGTCAGTTCTTTTCTGGCTTGATTTGCCAGTTCTGGATTTTGTAAAAAATCCAGGGCAGTGAGAGCCATGATTTTGGCGGCGTAGAGCATTCCTTTGTGAGCTATTGAGGATTTGCCCTGGGCTACTGCCTGCCAGGAGTGGAGAGCGGTTCCTGCGGCGAATGTGGGGATGTTGAGGTGGACGGTTGGAACGATCCAGCTTACGTCTCCTACATCGGTGGAGTATTTGAGGTCGCTGTACAGATTTTGGCAGGCGATTGGTTCGAAGATTGGGGTTTTCATTGCTTCCGGTGCTTTGGGACCAAAGTAGTCCCGGGCAATTGTAGGAAGTTGGTTTTTGTCCTGATCCGAGAGGGACTGCTGGAATTTTTGTGCGTAGGCATATTCCTGCTCTGTATATGGAATCGGGCCAAGTTTTTCCAGGTAGGTGTTCATATGGTCTGCAAGGATTTTACTGGAGATTAAATTGGAATAGGCAGCCACCTGACGGATTTCTACGGTAGTTTCGGTCATGAGGGCGGCGCCTTTGGCTATATTACATACGCGGTTGTAGAGTTCTTTTACCTGAGTGATCTTCGGGGCGCGGATGGCGTAGAGTACCTGGGCTCTGGACTGGACTACGTTTGGGGCATCTCCGCCTGTGTCGGTGATGGCATAGTGGATTCTGGCTTCGTCTATCATGTGTTCACGCATGTAGTTTACGCCTACGTCCATTAATTCTACTGCATCCAGTGCGGAACGGCCTAATTCCGGGCACATGGAGGCGTGTGCCGGGGTTCCGTAGAATGTGAAGAAGACTCTGAAGTTTGCTTTGGTGCTTCCGTAGCATGCGCGTCGTCCCTGCTCCGGGTGCCAGCAGAGGGCGAGGTCGCAGTCATTGAAATAGCCGTCACGTACAAGGAATGCTTTGCCGCCTGCGTTTTCTTCGGCTGGGCAGCCGTAGTAGCGGATTGTTCCTTTCAGGTTGTGTGCTTTCATGAAGTCTTTTAATGCTATGACGGCGGCAAGGGTGCCTGTTCCGATAAGCTGATGACCGCAGCCATGGCCACAATTATCAGTATATCCTGAACCTGGATTTTGTTTCTTTACTCTTTCCGGCACGCTTTCATATTTTGAATCTGATGTTTTTTCTTCCGGGATTCTCTCGGTAGTATCTGCTTTCTGCGAAAGTCCCGGCAGGGCATCAAATTCGCCAAGAAATCCTATAACCGGTTTTCCGAAACCGTATTCTGCAATAAATGCTGTTTCCTCTCCTGCCAGATTTGATTTTATGGAAAATCCCTCTTTCTTTAATGACTGCTGAAGTAATTCAGAAGATTTATATTCCTGAAATCTGGGCTCTGCAAACTTCCAGATTTTATCGCTGATTTCGGCATAATATTCTTTTTTATCTTCAATTTTTTCTGATATTTCTTTTATGTATTCATCCATATATTTTTTCTCCTGTCCCATGCTGTTTCCTACTTTCTTCTTCATTCCTCACAACATTTTTATCTATTTTACATTAAGCAGATATCATGTTACTGTTCACACACCACTATCCCGCGAGGTGTTTTGGCATGAACATGCCAAAATCCCGAGACATACAAGCCAAAATTCCATTGCCGCAGGCAATCTGGAATTTTGGCTACGTTACTGAGAACGGAATGAACAGTAACGATATCACCGTTTGATTTAAGTAAAATATGCGTTTTCATTATTTTTTATATATGCTATTATCATTATAGCACAAACTAAAAGATTAACACATTTTAACTCAATGGAGGAAATTTAAATGGAAATCGAACGTAAATTTTTAATATCCAAAGAAAATCTGCCAGCAGATCTTGATGCTTATCCACACCATAAGCTGGAACAGGGCTATTTATCCACCGCACCGGTAGTCCGTATCCGCAAAGAGGATGATAACTACTATCTCACCTATAAATCCAAAGGTCTTATGACCCGCGAAGAATATAATCTTCCACTTACAAAAGAATCCTATGAACATATGCGTCCAAAAGCTGACGGAATCCTCATTTCCAAAACCCGCTATCTTATCCCGGAAAAAGATAGACTCACCATTGAACTGGATGTATTTGATGCTCCTTATGAAGGACTCTATCTCGCAGAAGTGGAATTTTCTTCTGAAGAACAGGCGCTCAGTTATACTCCACCTGTATGGTTTGGAGAAGATGTTACAAACTCCGGTAAATACCACAACAGTCATCTGAGTCAGGGGAATTTATAATAAAACAGCTCCGAAATATTGTTCTGTTAATATGTATTTGCAGGAATTGTAGTAACTCTTAGGTTCTGAAAATTCGCGTTATAAAAAATCCGCTCACTGTCTGAGCCGCTTTGCGGCGAGTTTGAGCGGATTTTTTATGGTTTTAGCGGATTTTCAGAGCCTTAGAGTTACTGAGATTACATCTTTTTACCTTTTTCAGCAGCTCCATTCAGAGCTTCAAAGACAGCACTTCTGAATCCATTCTGTTCCAGGATTCTTACTCCCTCAATGGTACTTCCGGCCGGTGAACATACCATATCCTTCAGTTCTCCCGGATGCACGCCTGTTTCCAGTACCATTTTTGCGCTTCCAAGTAAAGCCTGTGCAGCAAACTGATAAGCCTGTTTTCTTGGCATTCCCTGAGCTACCGCAGCATCTGCCATTGCTTCTATGAACATAAAAACATATGCAGGTGAACATCCGCTTACAGCACTTACTGCGTCCATCAGACGCTCCGGAACTACTTCTGTACGTCCAAAGCTGTCTGTGATCTCACAGATCTGAGCCAGTTCTTCTGCCGATACTTTCTCATTGGCACATACACCAGTCATACCCTCCCCAACCTGAGCAGGAGTATTCGGCATCATTCTTACCACTTTCAGAGGCTGTCCACATTCTTCTTCTAACCAGGCAAGAGTTTTCCCCGGCGCAATGCCTACAACTGTGTGTTCCGGTGTCAGTTCATCTTTTACTTCATTCAGCACTTCTTCATAAAACTGCGGTTTCACGGCCAGGAAAACCAGTTTTGTGTTTTTTACCACTTCATGGTTATCCAGGGTTGTAACCACTCCCAGCTTTTCTCTGCTTCGTTTGCTTCCTTCTTCTGTAAGATTGGAAACAATAATCTCATCTTTTTTATAAAGTCCTTTTTTCAGCATACCACTGATCATGGCAGAAGCCATATTTCCGCATCCGATAAATCCGATTTTCATAAATCTGCTCCTCTCTTGCAATTCCTGTTGTTTTCTGATAATTTATAACTGCTTTTTTCATATCTTTTTCTTGTTATAGATAATGATAATCATCCAGCAATCTGCCGTAAAATACTGAACAGTTACAGATAATTATAATTCATTACTGTCCAATATGACTGTAAAGGGACCGTCATTCACAAGCTCCACTTTCATATCTGCCCCAAATTCTCCCTGCTCGACAATATCAATGTGTTCTTTGCATCTGGCAATTATGTATTTGTACAGATTTTCAGCCATGTCAGGGGCCCCTGCTCTTATAAAGGAAGGTCTGTTTCCTCTTTTACAGTCAGCATATAATGTGAACTGGGAAATAAGCAGAAGACTTCCGCCCACCTCCTTCAGGCCAAGGTTTGTCTTACCGTTTTCATCTTCGAAAATACGCATATTAACCATTTTATGAATCATTTTATCTGCAATTTCAACGGTATCTTCCTCTCCTACTCCGATAAGAACCATAAAGCCCTTGCCTATCTGACCTCGTACTTCACCATTAATTGTCACTTTTGAATGCATTACTCTCTGAATTACAAAACGCATAATTCACTCTCCTTAATCAACGGATTTCTGTCTATTGATAGATAGCATAGCACATTTTTATCCGTTTTTCCATTGTAAAGTGTCACCTTGCGGCTGTTATCTCAAAATCTTGTGTTACTGTTCACTCCGTTCTCAGTAATGCTGCACAATTTCCTTTCATCATCTTATAATAAACCGGGATCAGAAGTGCACAGGCTCCGATCCATGCCATTGGACTGGCAATACATACAGATGTATATCCGATAATTCCGGAAAGACCTACTGTTGCAGCAATTCGCATAACCAGTTCAATCATACAGGCAGCAAAAGGTGCTTTGCCATTCTGCATGCTCTGGATGGATGTACGGTATACTGCCAGCAGTCCAAGCACAAAGTAAAAGGGAGCTACAATCGTCAGATACATATCTGAATAGTGATAGATTTCTTTTGTGGGATCTGAGAGAAACATTCTTACGATCGGATGTCTCAGCAGCAGAATTCCAACACACATGATCAGATTAAATGCTTCTGTCTGGATCAGGCAGGCGCGCACGCCCTGACGGATACGGTCCCATCTGCCTGCACCAAAGTTCTGAGCCACATAGTTGGAAATTGCAGTCATCATTGCATTGTTTACCAGTACAGAAAGCTGGTCTGCTTTCGATGCTGCGGTATATCCTGCAACTGCTGCAGTACCTTTCTGGCACGTCCGGATTTCATATGCGGCGAATACGGAAGTGATGTGGAACGCAGATGTTTTCGCCCTTTTCTCCAGAATTCAGCTGTCCCCTGCATCCTTCTTACTTCCGAAAGTTCATGTACCCGGACTGTAATCCAAAAGCTCAATGAAACAGAAGCCCTCTTTGATCAGAAGACCTTCTGTTATGAGTTGAAGATTAAGGGGCTTCTCTGTGAGACAGTCCCTCTGACTTATTATGCGTCAATGAGACTGTTCTTTTTATTATTCGGGGGCAATCCGATATTCGTAAGCGAAGCCAGGGACTTACTTGATTTGGTTACATCCCAAGTGTGTCATTTACCAGAATAACATGGATTCTGTCTTTATGTCTGGAATATCTGGTGATCAGGAACTGACAGCAGATGGTATCCGGGGATTTGCAGTTAAAGCATTTTCCGGCTTCCTTACATGGAGTTTTGATATCAAATCTCTGTGCATTAGCTGTAGCTGCTACATTTCTGGCACGCTTCATTG
>OATA01001111.1_pt1 | contig 18204 bp, 14 predicted proteins | sample 1516451 | NCBI WGS metagenome assembly OATA01 (sample SAMEA2579905, study PRJEB22360) | human gut metagenome | biome: human gut; feature: human-associated habitat; material: faeces | place: Denmark | collected 2008/2010 | reverse complement strand
AGTCAACCCGTTTTGCGACTCCATCTCCTTGAGCATCTCGTTGCGCAGTGCTACTCCGTCCGTAGAATCGGGACGCATGCCGGGGACCTCTTTGGGATATACGCGAAGCGAATCGAGGAAGTTGTCGAGAACGAACAGCTCGCCATCGATAAAGCGCCAGTCAATACGCTTACGGTCAATCAGATCGTCAAACTGCTCATCGGTAAACTCGGGCCACTCCTCGCGGATCATCTCGATAGCCCGATCACGCGACACCGAAAAATGAAGCGGCGTCTCGATCATGCGATACCGCTCGGCACGAACGCAGGCAGCAAGCGAGGGATCGGGATTCTGCCCCAAAAGACGATCACAAGCCGCAACAGCCTGCGTCAAATATCCGGCATCCTTGAGACGAAGAATCTCGGGCGGCAGTCCAATATCGAGATGACGGAAATCATCACAGCAAACATCAACAGAGCAACCAACAGGACCCTCGTCAATGACCTTCCCATCCGAAGGCAGCACATTAATAACAGCCATACCAAACTCCAAGTCATTAGAACTCTTGAAGCCCATTGTAGCGAGATAAAAAAGAAAGCCCCAACAAGGGAGCCATCAACACCGCCGAGCGGTAGTCAAAAAATGAATTCAGCCCAGTAACCCTGTAGCGAGTTAACGAAGGAGGTCCCGTTCACCCGAAGCTTTTCCCATTGCGCGACTTCTGGCAAAGCCAGGTGAGCGCAAGGGAAAAGCGTAGGGTGAACGGGGCCTCCGACGGGAAAGTTAAACCGCTACTTACGCCTTGTTGACGGAGCCAAACTCCTCCATGAGCTCCTTGGTGCGGGCAACGATGTTGTCGCGACCAGGCTTGAGGAGCTTGCGGGGGTCGAAGCCCTTGCCCTGCTGATCCTTGCCAGCCTCGATGTACTCGCGAACGCCCTTGGCGAAGACGAGCTGCAGGTCGGTGTTGACGTTGATCTTGGAGATACCCAGGGAGATGGCCTTCTTGATCTGATCCTCGGGGATGCCGGTGCCACCGTGCAGAACGAGGGGCAGGTCGCCGGTCTCGGCCTTGATCTCGCCCAGACGCTCGAAGGAAAGGCCAGCCCAGTCGGCGGGATACACGCCGTGGATGTTGCCGATACCGCAGGCGAGGAAGTCGACGCCCAGGTCAGCAATCTGCTTGCACTCAGCGGGGTCAGCGAGCTCGCCGTTGGAGGTCACGCCGTCCTCGGTGCCGCCGATGCCGCCGACCTCGGCCTCGATGGACATGCCCTTGGAGTGGGCAAGCTCAACGAGCTCCTTGGTGCGGTCGAGGTTAAGCTGGAAGGTCTCCTCGTGAGAGCCGTCATACATGATGGACGTGAAGCCGGCCTCGATGCACTTGAAGCAGTCCTCGTAAGAACCGTGATCGAGGTGAAGGGCGACGGGAACGGTAACGCCCGTGGCCTCGACGGCAGCCTTGACCATGTCGGCGCAGACCTTGAAACCGCCCATCCACTTAGCGGCACCAGCGGTGCACTGAAGGATCAGCGGAGACTTGGCCTCCTCGGCGGCCTGGAGAATAGCCAGGGTCCACTCGAGGTTGTTGGTGTTGAAGGCACCGAGAGCGTACTTGCCGGCCTCGGCCTTCTTGAGCATGTCTGCTGCGTTGACGAGCATAAAAGAAACCTCCTGTAAGGTTGCTCCGATAACGCCTGAGATTTTACCACGACATACCCGAGCATAAACGTTCGTTTGTTCACGAATACCATCTGATTGGACAAATTTTGACCGTTTGCCCCACAGAATCGACCCACTGGGGAAAATAGCTTGACGATTGAGTGGTCTTCGTGGTTCGAAAGACGGCTTCGAGCCTACATCTGCATAAACGGGTTCTGCATAAGTTCGCGCGCCATCGTGGTCGAATCGCCATGACCCGTCAAGCAAACGGTATCGGGCGGAAGTGTCTTGGCAAGTTTGGAGAGCGAGCGCATAATCGCCGCCTCGTCACCGCCGGAAAGATCGGTACGACCGTGGCTACCCGGGAAAAGCGTGTCGCCCACAAAGGCGATGTTCCCCTGCTCGGTCGCGGCGAACAGGACGATGCCGCCCGGCGTATGCCCCGGCGTCTCGATCACCTGCAGGCAGACGTCGCCCACCTCGATTGTATCGCCCTCGGCAAGCAAGCGCGTCGGCTCCCCCGGATCGGGCGTCTCGATACCCCACATGGCGCGCTGCTCCTCGATATTTGCGCGAGGTACCGTCACGTCCTTAGCGCACAACTCATATAGTGCGCTGTCGCCAACGACAGATCGAACCCCGGCGACCCCGCCAACATGGTCGGCATGACCGTGCGTGCAGACAGAGCCGAGTACGCGCACCTCGGGATGCGCGGTGCGGATATGCTCCACAAGACGCTCGCCCTCCCACGCCGGATCGACGATTAAGCACTCGTCATTCGAAATCACGGCGTAACTGTTGGTCTGAATCGGGCCGTTGACGAGTGTCTCAATCGAAGCCGCACCTCGGGGTGTCAGGTCCAAAGTCATATCGCCCATGCGCATACCCTCCTTCTAAAATACGTTCGAGGCACCAAACGATGCCTCGAACGTAACCAATATCTATGATGCTGAGAGGCTCTCGCACCTACACACGGCGCTTGAGCTGAGCTCCGCCTTCGCCGGGCATAAGACGGCGAGCGTCGTAGACCGAATCGACACTGCTGATGGAAGCCAGCAGCGGATCCAGACCGCTCGCGTCCGAGATCTCGACCATGAAGCGCAGGGTTGCAATACCCTCGCGGTTGGTCGATGTGGCGGCAGAAAGGATATTGCCGCCCGCATCGCCAATGGCAATGGTGACATCCTTGAGCAGGCCCATGCGGTCCAGACACTCGACCACGATCTCGACCTGGAAGAGGGTGTCGGCAGCGCCGTCCCACTCCACATCGATCATGCGCTCGGGATGTTCCATAAGACCCTTGACGTTAGGGCAGTTGGCGCGATGCACCGAAACGCCACGACCGCGCGTGATGAAGCCGACGATGTCGTCGCCCGTCACGGGATTGCAGCAATGAGCCAGACGGACCAGCAGGCCGCTGTTGCTCTCGCCCTTGACGATAATGCCGTTACTTGCGCTCTTGCCGCGCTTTTGCGGCTTGCGGTTGGAGCCGCGAGCGGGCTGCTTCACGACCTCGGCGATAGCCTCGGCCTTGGTGAGCTGTTCCTCGGGCTTGGGGTCCAAGATTTGCTCGACCTTATTGCCCACAGCGCGCGGGGCAACCTTGCCGGCGCCGACGGCGGCAAACAGGTCCTCGAGCTGCTTGAAGTTAAACTGCTCCGCCACGGCGTTGAGTGCACGCGTCGAACGCGGCGTAGAAATGCCATAGCCACGCTTACGCAGGTCCTTGGCCAGGATATCGCGACCAGCAGCAGCGTCGTCGTCCTTGGTCGCAGCTGCAAAATAGCGGCGGATCTTTGACTTGGCGGAAGGTGTCTTAACGATCTTGAGCCAATCACGCGACGGCTTGGAACTCTTGTTAGTCAGGATTTCAACGCGGTCGCCCGTCTTGATCTCGTGCGTGAGCGGGGCCACCGCACCGTTGATCTTAGCGCCGACGCAGTGGTTTCCCACCTCGGTGTGAACGGCGTAGGCAAAGTCGAGCGGCGTGGAGCCGGCACGAAGCGCCATGACCTCGCCCTTGGGCGTAAAGACGAAGATCTCCTGATCGAAGAGGTCGACCTTCAGCGAATGCAGGTATTCCTTGGCATCGGTGATCTCATCAGACGCAGCCCAATCGAGCGAATGTTTGAGCCAGTTAATCTGGTCGTCCAAACGTTGAGCGTCATTGGTCTTGGAAGCAGACGATCCGCCCGATTTCTTATACAGCCAGTGGGCGGCAATGCCGTACTCGGCCTGCTCATGCATCTCGTAGGTTCGAATCTGAATCTCGAGCGGACGAGCCGTAGGGCCGATGACCGTCGTGTGGAGCGACTGGTAGTTATTGACCTTGGGCATGGCGATATAGTCTTTAAAGCGACCAGGCATGGGGTGCCACAGCGTATGCACCGCACCGAGCGTGGAGTAGCAATCGCGCACCGAATGGGTAATAACGCGCAGCGCCACCAGGTCGTAGATCTCGGAGAACTCCTTGCCCTTGCGCTTCATCTTTTGGTAGATGGACCAATAGTGCTTGGAGCGGCCGTTGATCTGGAAGTCCTCCAGACCAATGCGGTTGAGCTCATCGGTAAGCGTCTTGATGGTCTCGGCAAGGTAGCGTTCGCGGACCTCGCGCGACTCAGCTACCATACGCGCGATGCGCTGGTAGGCATCGGGCTCCAGGTAGAAGAAGGACAGGTCCTCGAGCTCCCACTTAATAGAGCTCATGCCCAGGCGGTCGGCCAAGGGCGCGTACACGTCCATGGTCTCGCGAGCCTTAAACAGGCGGCGATCCTCGCGCAGGGCTGCCAGCGTTCGCATGTTGTGCAGACGGTCGGCAAGTTTAACGATGATGACGCGAATGTCCTTGGACATGGCGAGGAACATCTTGCGCAGCGTGAGCGCCTGCTTCTCGTCCATGCTGTCGACTTCGATGTTGGTGAGCTTGGTCACGCCATCGACGAGCTCGGCCACCGTATCGCCAAACAGGCCGGAAACATCGGTGAGCGAGGTCTCGGTATCCTCGACGGTATCGTGCAGCAGCGCGGCACACACCACATCGCAGTCCATCTTGAGATCGGCCAAAATGATGGCAACCTCGACGGGATGGTTAATGTACATCTCGCCCGAGCGGCGCTTTTGGTTGCAGTGCTTCTCGGCGGCAAAGCAGTAGGCCTGCTCGACCTTAGAAAAGTCGTCCTCATTCATATATTTGAGGCACAGGCGCTCCAGTTTGTCGTAGCTGTCCGCCATAATCTCGGGCGGCAGCTCATCGGCATGCTTATAGTGCTCCATCTCCGAAAACGGCTGGAGGGTGGAATCATGGGCGGTACGGGCTGCGGCATCCATCGAGGTCCCCTTCCCCTAGGCCCGCGGTACGATCGGGCGGTTAACTTTGGCTAGCATATCAGAAGCGCACGAATCGAGCGCCCAGCTCCGGAAAGCCGAAAACTCCATGCGCGAGCGCAAGCCCTCCAAATAGCGAATTGACCTGCTCAATTGCACGCGGCCGGGGTTTTCGGCCATCGCGATGCGACGAGTGTCGTCAAACCCCGAAACGCGACAGAAACCAAGCTCTTCGAAGATTCCCAGGCCGCTTTCCACCGAACGCTCGTCGACCGGCGTGCGAGCATCGATGGCAAGGCACATCTGCGCGATGTCGATATCGCTCGCGCTAAAGGAATCGTCCCCGGTTTTGCCGCGGTTGGAGCGCCACATGGTCTGCAGCGCGCGATAGAGCGTGACGAGCTCGTCGCGCTCGGGCGCATAGCAGTCGAGCAGGCGCTCGTTAATGCGGGCGTCGCGCGACGAATAGAGCAGATGGATCACGGCGGGCTGGCCATCGCGGCCGGCACGTCCGCTCATCTGGTTGAACTCGATGGCGCCAAACGGCATGTGGTAGAGCACGACATGGCGGATATCGGGCAGGTTGACACCCTCGCCAAAGGCGGAGGTCGAAACGATGCAGCTGAGGCTTCCGTCTCGGAATGCTTCCTCCACGCGACGGCGATCGGAACGCGCAAGCCCCGCGTTATAGAACGCGATATGGGTTGCGCAATCGGGCACACGCTTGCGCAACGTCTTGGCGAGCGCCACGGACTGGTCGCGCGAATTGACGTAAATGACGGTCTTCTCCCCCGTCGCCACGATCGACACCAAACGGTTCTCGCGGCTCGCAAGGTCGCGGTCGTCCTCGAGCTGCAGGTTCTCGCGCACCGTCTCGTCGACCACCGTGCGAGTGATCGGCAACATGCGGGCAAGCTCGGCCACGACCGGAGCCGTCGCGGTGGCCGTCGCAGCCATAACGACCGGGTCGCCCAGGGCTTTGAGGATATCGGGCATGTCAAGATAGGCGCTGCGGTCGCCGCCCTTGGCAAGGCCGGCGTGGTGCGCCTCATCGATAACGACAAAGCCGATGCGGCCCGAACGCGCGAAGCGGTCACGGTGGATAGACAGGAACTCGGGCGTCGTGAGCACGATACCGGTACGGCCCGAAGCTAGGCCGGCGAACACGTCATCGCGTGCGGCCTCCACGGTCTCGCCGGTCAACACGCCGACGCCAATGCCGAGCGCGGCCATCGTCGACGAGAGGTGATAGACCTGGTCGGCAACGAGCGCACGCAGCGGATAGACAAAGATGCTCGCACGCCCGCGAAGGACCGCCTCGCGCGCGGCATGCACATGGAAGATGAGCGACTTGCCGCGCCCCGTTCCCATAACGGCCAGAACACTTTGGTGATCGGCCAGGGCATCGAGCGCCTCGGCCTGCGCGCGGTGCGGCTGGCCGCCGCCCCAAAAGTAGGCTCATCTGGTTCGAGCCGATAAAGCTATGGATAAGCGAGCGCGTGAGCTCAGCATAAGAAAGCTGGGCGAGCGTCTCGCGTTTACGCGACTCCAGGCGCAGGCCAGAATCCGCCGGTTGCACGCCGCGGCGAAGTTCACATGCCGGATCGTCGATATTGGACGCCGTGGTATCGCGCACCAAGACATCTTTGATCATGAGCTTGGGCTTCACACGTCCCTGCCAATGCTCGGCCACGGCCTCGAACACCAAGTCGACGGCGCTGTCGCAATTGATGAGCCTATCGATCTGCGGCACGCGAAACATGATGGCCGGCACGCTCGCGGCGCCATCGGTCGCCACAAAGCGCATGTGCTCGCCGGTTTTGCCCACCACGGCGCGATCGCACATCGTCACGCCCTCGGCGGCCAGCAGCGGCACCTTGTTGCCCTGGCCAAACGGCTCAAGACGGGAAATCTGCTCTATAGTCTCGATATTCAGCTCGGAAAGGTCGACCGTGGCGGCAACCTCGTCGATGTCTTCAAAGTCCTCGGCGGGAATCTCCGATAGCACGGCGGAAAGGCGACGACGGAATTCATCGAGCTTGGATGCCTCGATGGTCACGCCCACCGCACCGGCATGTCCGCCGCGACGAATCAGCAGGTCGGAACAGCGCTCGACGGCGTCAAACAGGTTAACTTTGCCCACCGAGCGACCAGAGCCGCGCGCGATACCGTCCTCGATCGAGAACAGCAGCGCCGGCACGTGATAGCGGTTGGTCAGACGGCTTGCCACGATGCCCTTGACACCCTCGTGCCAGCCCTCGCCACCCACGACGATCGCGCGTCCGCCGTCATAGGTCTCCTCGACCTTTGCCATGGCATCGCGCGTGAGCTCCGCCTCGATCTCACGGCGCTGGCGGTTGATTTCCTCGAGCTCAGCCGCCAGCGCGCTTGCTTCGATGGGATTGCGGGCAAGCAGCAGGTCGAGCGCCAGCTTGGGATCGGCCATACGACCGGCAGCGTTTAAGCGGGGAATGAGCGAGAATGACAGGCCATCCGCCGTAATGCTCGAAAGGTCCGCCTTGGCGAGCGCGGCAAGCGCGATATAGCCGGGGCGAGCGGTTACGCGCATCTGCTGGATGCCCTCGGCAACCAGCGCGCGGTTCTCGGGCGTGAGCGGCATCATGTCGGACACGGTGCCCAGCGCCGCGACCTCGATTAGCGAACGCCAATACGACGGCTTGCCCAGGCGCTCACCCAGGACTTGCACCAGCTTGAGCGCCACACCAGCACCGGCAAGCTCGCGCGAGGGGCCCTCGTCCTCGAGCTTGGGGTCGGTCAGGGGCACACCCTGCGGCACCTGGTCGGAGGGCTCGTGATGGTCCGTGACCACCAAATCGATCCCCAGGCTCTCCAGATAGGAAACCTCTTCCTTGGCGGCAATGCCGTTATCGACGGTCACGATCAGCTGGGGGCGAGCGAGCTCGTTAACGCGGTCGAGTGCCGCGCGCGAAAGACCGTAGCCCTCATCAAAGCGATGCGGAATAAACGGCGTGACATCGGCGCCAAACGTGCGCAGCGCCTCGGTCAACAGGCAGGTCGACGTAATACCGTCAACGTCAAAATCGCCAAAAACCGCAATGTGCTCGTGGTTGCGAATAGCACGCTCGACGCGGTCGGCAACGACCGACATGCCCGGGATAATGAGTGGGTCGGCCCAGTCGCGATCGAGCGAAGGCGTCAAAAACAATTGGCCCTCTTTGATGGAGCCAATGCCGTGCGCGACCATAATGCGCGCCACCAGCCCGGGAATGCCCAGACCAGCCGAAAGCTCCTTTTCGAGCTCGGGGTTTTGCTGAGCGACCGCCCAGCGATGCGTCGTCTTAAGCGATGACATAGGCACCCACCCCTGATAGGGGCAGGTCGCCGCGATACCTCTCACGGTTCATAGCGATGAGTCCTCTGTGTATGCCCGCTTCGGCAGGCAGATCTGTTGAACGGATTTATTATACCGTGCAGCGCGGACGCAAAACGCCGCGGTGCGCCGCGGTTTCGGCAAACGATGGCGGTAATGGCCTCGAAATAATCGAGCGTTTCAGCCGCACGGACACATACGAGCGTCTAGCATATCCATACAAACAAGTTCGCGGATAAAGGGAGTCACGGGGCATATGAAGCAATGGGCTGGACTGGGAAAGTTCCTCGCGGGGCATATGCAGATCATCGTTCCGATTTGCGTGGCGCTCGGCGTGCTCTTTCCCCAGCAGATCGGCGTGCTCAAGCCCATTGTTCCCGCCCTCTTCGCCTTTATGACGTTTCAGGGCGCGCTCAGCAACACCTTTCACCAGGTAGCCGAGGTGTTCCACCGTCCGCTGCACCTGATTCTGGCGCTGCTGGTCTCGGCAGTGCTTATTCCCATCGCGGCGTATGCCATAGGGTCACTCTTCTTTGGCTCCAACCCCAACCTTGTCTGCGGCATCGTGCTCGAGTACAGCGTGCCCGTGGCCGTCACCGCTTTTATGTGGATCAGCATGTTCGGCGGCAACGGCCCGCTCGCGCTCACCATCATCCTGACGTCCTCGGTTATCTCCCCTGTGACGATTCCGCTCACGCTCAAGCTCCTGCTGGGCGCCACCGTCTCGATCGATGTGCCGAGCATGATGCAAGACATGGCCTTTATGATCGCCATCCCCGCCGTGCTCGGCATCGTGATCAACGAGCTCACGCGTGGATGGGGACACGAGAAGCTCTCCCCCGCGCTCTCGCCCGCCTGCAAATTCATGATGATGGGCGTTATCGCCTCCAACTCCACCGCCATGAGCGAGTACGTGCTGCACATGAACGCGGTGCGCCTGGAAGTCGCCCTCTTTATTTTGGCCTTCGCCATCAGCGGCTTTGTCGTCGGTTTTCTGGTCGCCCGTGCGCTGCATCTGCCATATAGCGAGACGACTACCATGTGCTTTACCTGTGGCATGCGTAACATCTCTTCGGGTGCCGTCATCGCCACGCAGTACTTTCCGGGCGAAGTCGTGTTTCCCGTCATGTGCGGAACGCTGTTTCAGCAGGTGCTCGCCTCGCTTATCGGGCATCTCTTTGAGCGTCTGACCGGCGAGGAGCGCGCCGCCCAGCGCAAGCGGGTCGAGGCCGGCCGCGACGCCATGGAACGCTAGACTGTCCGCATTACGCGGGTGTTAGTCTTACTATACGAGCGTTTCAAGATGCGCACGTAGGCGCTCAGCATCGACATCGAGCGTGGTCTCAGCATTGACCTGGGCCAAACGATAGCCGACAAAGTAGGGCGAAACCACCCAACGCGGCAGCGCCTTGGCAATGGTCCGACCGCCCAGGTGATAGAAGAACAGGTTGTACGACTCTGCGCGACCACCGTGGTGCTCGTTCAGGATATAGCGCAGAGCCACCTGGATTGCATCGGCGAAGAGATCCGCCTCGGCTTGGTCTCTCGTGTCATCGCTGGCAGCGATTCCCTGCGGGGCTGAAACATTGACCTCAAAGAACCCCATAATCGGTTCGGTTGAGATGTTGACCGAGATTCTCTCCTGTTGCCAGACATTTATGCCTTCGAAATTGGCGGAAGTCAGCGAAGCATAACCGTTTTCCTGCTCCAAACCCACAATCTGCATGTGCGGATGAACGAGACTACCGCCCGAGAGCGGACCCTTGTTCTTGTACATGAGAACGCTGCGATACTGTCGGGAGTCAATCATCCGCTGCCAGCAATCCAGAGCAAACCGCATAACATGATGCAGCTCGTCCGGCGCATAGGTCACCAGGTCGGCGTCGTGGTCGGACGACTCAATCAATACGGTCTGGCGAGTGGCCCGCAAGGTCTTAAACTTATTCTCGAGCCAGATGCAGTCACCGTCGCGCCGGATGATATTGGCGAGTTCCTCGGTATCGCAAAAGGGGCACGCGGTGCCGGGGCGGCGGTTGTCGTCGGGCTTACCGCTCGCCTGCCGAACGTCAAATTCCAGCGCCACGGGTTATCCCTCCAGCGGCACGATCTTGGTGCCATGGAGCTCGGAGACGCCCAGTGCCGCCGCCACGGTATCGCGGTTGGCCGTGGAAATGCCGCCGCCGGGAAGGATGGTCAAGCGGTCGCCCGCATACTCGATCAAGCGGGCCAAGTTTTCGAAGTTGTCCTCGATCGGCGTACCGGCAGCGCCACCATGCGTCAGGATGCGTGTGATGCCGCAGTCGGCGAGTATGTCAATCGCGTCGAGCTGAGCCTCGGGCGAGAGCTGGTCAAATGCCATGTGGAAGGTGATGTCGATGGGCTCACGCTTACATTCCTCGGTCGCGCAGCCCGCAGCCATCACGAGGGCGCCAAGCGTAAGCTCGTCGAGCGCCCATCCGCCAGCGCAGGGCTTGCAGCAGCCAAAGACCAAGCCGTCAACGCCGGCGCTCACGGCAAGGCCCAGGTCCATCTCCATCATACGCAACTCGTCCTGGTTGTAGTGAAAGTCGCCGCCACGCGGACGGATCATGCACATCACCCGTGCATCGTGTTCGTGGGCATAGTTGGTCGTAGCGCTGATAACGCCGGCCGAAGGCGTGGTGCCGCCAACGGCAAGGTTGTCGCACAGCTCGATACGCCTTGCACCGGCATCGATAGCCGCCGGCACCCGCTCAAAGTTCTCGGCACAAAACTCGTACAGCATAGATAGACCCCCAAAGACAGCAGATGTTTTCCGACGGGCATTGTCACACATCCCCATGAAGTTGCGGTGGAATAGGGACTCTTTTGGCCTCTGGAGCCCGTATTCAGTCCCTATTTCACCGCAACTAAAAAGGGGCGCTGACTGAGATAGTCAGCGCCCCTTTTGTTAGGCGGGTTAGCCTCCGAGGTAGGCTTTGCGGACGTTATCGTCGTGCAGGAGCTCTTGGCCGGTACCGGTCATGGTGATCTTGCCGGTCTCGAGCACGTAGCCGCGCGTGGCGATGGAAAGCGCCATCTGCGCGTTTTGCTCAACCAGAAGCACCGTGGTGCCGGCCTTGTGCAGGTCCTCGACAATCTGGAAGATCTGTTCGATCAGAATCGGTGCCAGACCCATGGAAGGTTCGTCGAGCATAAGCAGTTTGGGGTTACTCATAAGGGCGCGCCCCATAACGAGCATCTGCTGCTCGCCGCCCGAAAGGGTGCCGGCGACCTGGCGACGACGTTCCTTCAGGCGCGGGAACTGCTCGTAGACGCGCTCCAGGCCCGGAGCCACCGTGGACTTGGGCTGTGTATAGGCACCCATCTCCAGGTTCTCCTCGACCGTCATCTGCAAAAAGGCGCGACGACCCTCGGGAACCTGAGCCAGGCCCTTACCAACCAGCTTATCAGCGGGCGTATGGGTAATGTCCTCGCCCATAAACTTGATGGAGCCGGTCTTGGAGCGCAGCAGGCCCGAGACGGTCTTGAGCGTTGTGGACTTGCCGGCACCGTTGGCACCAATCAAGGCCACGATCTCACCCTCGTTAACGTTAAAGGAGATGTCCTTGATGGCGTGGATAGCGCCGTACCAGACGTTGATGTTGTAGACGGAAAGCATCGGCTCTGCCATTTAGTTCTCCCCCTTATCCTGCTTACCCAGATACGCCTCGATAACGGCGTCGTTGTTCTGGATTTCCTCTGCCGTGCCCTTGGCGATGACCTTACCAAAGTTAAGCACGCAGATGCCCTCGCAGATGTTCATAACGAGCGACATATCATGCTCGATAAGCATGATGGCGATGCCGAAGGTGTCGCGAATCTTGACGATGTTCGCCATGAGCTCTGCGGTCTCGGACGGGTTCATGCCGGCGGCAGGTTCGTCGAGCAACAGCAGCTTGGGGTTGGTGGCAAGCGCGCGGACGATTTCCAGACGACGCTGAGCGCCGTAAGGAAGCGAGCCGGCCTGTTCATTTGCCAGGTGCTCCATGTCAAAAATGGACAGCAGCTCCATGGCGCGCTCGTGGGCGGCCTTCTCGTGCTTCCAATACGTCGGCAGGCGCAGCACGCCCTCAAAACCGGAGTAGCGCTCCTGATTGTGCAGGCCGACCTTAACGTTGTCCTCCACCGTCATGGTATTGAACAGGCGGATGTTCTGGAACGTACGGGCAATACCCATGCGGTTGACCTGGTAGACCGACTTGCCCGAAGTGTCCTCACCGTCGAGCAGGATGGTGCCGTGCGTAGGCTGGTACACCTTGGTGAGCAGGTTGAAGACCGTGGTCTTGCCGGCACCGTTGGGGCCGATGAGACCGGCGATCTCAGTCTTGCCGATGGTCAGGCTAAAGTCATCGACTGCCTTAAGGCCGCCGAATTCAATGCCCAGGTGGATGCACTCGAGCGCCGGGCGCTGGCCCAAGTCGCGGTCGGGAACGATGGCGCCAGAAGGATACGGGACCATCTTGCCCTTGTTGAACTCAAACTTACTGGGCATCGGCTGCCACCTCCTTCTTGGAAGCAAAGCGGTCCTTAATGCGTGCGAAGAACGCCTTGAGCTGTGGGTTGTTAGTAAAGACCATGACCAGAATCAACACGATGGCGTAGATGAGCATGCGGTAGTCCGAGAACTGACGGAGCAGCTCGGGGAGCACCGTGAGCAGCGCCGCGGCGATAACGGAGCCGCGCATGTTGCCCAGGCCGCCCAGGACCACGAACACCAGAATGAGGATGGACGTATTGAAGTCGAACTTAGTGGCGGAAAGCTGCGAGAAGTTACCGCCGAACAGGGCTCCGGCAGCACCGGCGAGGGCAGCGGAAACCACGAAGGCGATCATGCGGTACTGGGTGACGGAGATGCCCACAGACTCGGCAGCGATCTTGTTGTCGCGCACGGCAATAATGGCACGACCGGTACGGCTGCGAACCAGGTTGAGCACAATCACGAGCGCGACCATAACCAGGATTGCGCCGGCAAGGAAGGTCGAATAGGTCGACACGCCCGATGCGCCCTGCGCGCCCTTGATGATGGCGATGCCGTCCTCGAGCAGGTGCAGGTCGTCGATCGTAGAGTTACCCGTGATGTTAAAGATCACATGCAGGCCGCGGGAATCGACGCCCACAATGAGGCAGGTGACGACCTCTTTGATGATCTCGCCAAAAGCCAGGGTCACGATGGCCAGATAGTCGCCGCTCAGGCGCAGGACCGGGATACCGATCAAGAAGCCCAAGATGGCAGCGGCGATAGCGCCGACCACAATGCTGATGATCAGACGCATCGGATCGGACGGAACGGTGCTCTCCAGCGCGACGGCAGTGACGATGCCCGTATAGGCACCCACGCTCATAAAGCCCGCGTGACCCAGCGACAAGTCGCCTGCGATGCCGACGACGAGGTTAAGGGAGATGGCCATGACGATATAGGCCGTGATGGGAACCAGCTGACCGGCGATCATGCGCGGGATCATGTGGTTGGACTGCATAAAGAACACGATGGCGAACGCCACAACGCACATGGCATACGTGACAAAGTCGTGACGCGTCTGCTTGTCTTTAAGAAACTTCATAACGCTCACCTACACCTTCTCGGGGACGTGCTTGCCCAAGAGGCCGGCAGGCTTGACGAGCAGGACGATGATCAAAACACCAAAGACGATGGAGTTGGCAAGGCTCGTGGAAATGTAAGCCTGTGCCATCGCCTCGATGATGCCGATGAGAATGCCGCCGACAAAGGCACCGGGGATGGAGCCGATGCCGCCGAAAACGGCAGCGTCGAAGGCCTTGATGCCAGGCATGGCGCCCGTGGTGGGCTGCAGGACCGGCGAGTAGGAGCACAGGAGCACGCCGGCGATGGCAGCGAGGGCGGAGCCGATGGCGAACGTCATCGAGATGGTGCGGTTGACGTTGATGCCCATGAGCTGAGCGGCGGCCTTGTCCTCGGACACGGCGCGCATGGCCTTGCCCATCTTGGTCTTACCTGTAAAGAACATCAGGCCGGCCATGATAACCAGGCAGGCGACGATGGTGACGAGCGAGACGGCGCTTACGTTAAACTTGGCCAAGAACTCCGGCACCGGGAAGGTGACGAGCGAAGTGAAGTTCTTGGGCGTGGCGCCCCACAGAAGCTGCGCGGCGTTCTGCAGGAAGTAAGACACGCCGATGGCCGTGATCAGAACGGCCAGCGGGCCTGCTTGGCGCAGCGGCTTATAGGCCAGACCCTCAATGAGAACACCGAGAACCGTGCAGACCACACAAGAGAGAACTACAGATGCCCAGCCCGGGAGGCCGAGATACGACGTGGCGCAGAACGAGACATAGGCACCGACCATGATGACATCGCCGTGAGCGAAGTTCAGCATCTTGGCGATACCGTAGACCATGGTGTAGCCCAACGCGATGATGGCGTAGACGCTGCCCATGGACAGGCCGTTGACCAGGTATTGGATAAAGACCGTCATGTTCCACATCCCCCTTTCAAATAGGTTTCCAGTTAATGTATGAAACAGGGACGTTACACTGTCCCTAGATACCAAGCAAGCAGGGAAGGCCAAAACCTCCCCTGCTTGGGATCAAAACCGCTCTATGTAAGGCGGCCAATTAGGCCTGTACGTACTTGCCGTCGGTGATGACGTATGCCGTGGGCTCCTTCTGGACCTGGCCCTTATCGTTCCAGGTGAGCTTGCCAGTCAGACCGTCAACGGTAATCTTGAGCATAGCCTTGGACAGCTTCTCGGCGACCTCGGTCGGATCGGCGTCGACACCAAGACCGGCCTCCTTGACGGCCTCGGCCACCGCGTGCACGCCGTCGTAGGCGTCGGCGGCAAACTGGTCGGGGGTATCGCCGTACTTATCCTTGTAAGCGTTGACGAAGTCGGCGTTCTTCTCGTCGTCGGCGGAGAACGGGGTCATGAGCAGCAGACCCTCAGCAAGAGAGGTATCGAAGCCCTCAACGCCCAGGATGCCGTCCATGCCGTCGCAGCCCATCATCTTGACGTCGTAGCCCATGTCCTTGGCGTTCTTGAGCAGGACGGACGCCGGCGTGTAGTAGATCGGCGCAAAGATCATGGTGGCGCCGGCCTGCTTGGCCTTGGTCAGCTGGTTGGTAAAGCTCGTGGCGGAGTCGTCCTTAAAGGTCTCCTCGTCAACAACCTCGAGCTTGGACTCAGCGGCCTGGGCCTTAAAGGAATCTGCGATACCCGAAGAATAGGCGTCGCCGGAGTTATAGAACAGCACGAACTTCTCGTCCGCATACTTCTGCGCCAGGAACTTGGCAGCGTTGACACCCTGGTTGGGGTCGGTGAAGCAAACCTGGAAAACGCAATCCTTGCCGTCGGTGACGTCCTCGGAGGACGCAGACGGGGTGATCATGAACGTCTTGGGGTCGTTACCGCACTCGGCGGCAACGGCACCCGACGCACCCGTGGTGGTCGGGCCGACGAGGGCCTGCATGCCCCAGTCGAGCAGGGTGTTGAAGGCGTTGACGGCCTTCTCGCCGTCGGCCTGGTCATCCTCGGCCTTGCTGGCAAGCGGCAGCTCCTTGGTCGAGAAATCCTTGCAGCCAAGCTCGACACCCTGGGTAACGGACTTGCCGTAGGACGCGTTGGCACCGGTCAGCGGGCCGATGGTGCCGATCTTAAACGAAGCGTCGCCCGAAGCGGAACCGCTATCGCCGCCGTTGGAGGAGCAGCCGGCTAGAATGGACATCGCCCCCAGACCTGCTGCGCTCGCGATAACGCTCCTGCGATTCATAACAGGGTTCAATGACTTACCGGTGAGGCTCGACATGCGGCTCTCCTCTCAAATCTCGTCGGGTTTCGGTTACCCGACAGGCCATCCTTCGCCGTGTTCGGCGTTCGCAAAATACTAGACGCTTTAGTTAAGGAAAGTGGCGATTATTTCAACTTTTCTTTGGATTTGTTCATTTATCCATAATTCTGCGTATTTCTATTACTTTATGCAGTAAGGCCACTTTATTGTGTGAAAGTAATGTTTCCGTTCTGTTACAGGCGTCCCTTCCCTGAATAAAACGGCCTCACCGGTCGCGCTTTATGCGCACTTAGGCGGCGATGTACTTGCCGTCCTGGATCACATAGGCCGTAGCGGGCTTTTCGACCTGGCCCTCGTCATTCCACGTCAGCTCGCCTGTCGGGCCCTCGATCTTGATCTTGCGCATGGCCTTGGCAAGGTCGCCGGCAATGTCGGCACCGTCGGCCGTAATGTCAATCCCCGCCTTGTCGATGGCCTCGACAATGGCGTGGACGCAATCGTAGGCGTCGGCGGCAAACTGGTTGGGTGTCTCGTCGTAGGCATCCTTATAGGCTTTGACGAAGTCGGCATTCTTCTCATCGTCAGCCGAAAACGGGGTCATGAGCAGTACGCCCTCGGCAAGAGAGGTATCGAAGCCTTCCACAGAGAGTAGGCCGTCCATGCCGTCGGTACCCATGAGCGTCATGTCGTAGCCCATGTCCTTGGCGTTCTTGAGCAAAACGGACGCCGGCGTGTAGTAGATCGGCGCAAAGATGAGCGTGGCGCCGGCCTCCTTGGCCTTGGTGAGCTGGTTGGTAAAGCTCGTGGAAGAGTCGTCCTTAAAGGTCTCGGTATCGACGATGTCGAGCTTGGAGGCCTTGGCCTGCTCGGCAAAGGCATCGGCAACACCCGAGCTGTACGTATCGCCGGAGTTGTAGAACAGGGCGATCTTGGCGTCCGCGTACTTCTCGGCCAAGAACTTCGCGGCGCTGGCGCCCATGGTGGGATCGGTGAAGCAAACCTGAAAGACCGTGGTCTTATCCTTGGTGACGTCGAGAGACGAGGCCGAGGGCGTGACCATGAGCATGTCGTCGGCAATCTCGCCCGAGACAGCGACGGCAGCACCGGTGGTGACCGGACCGACGAGCGCCTGCATGCCCCAGTCACACAGGGTATTGAAGGCGTTGATAGCCTTCTCGCCGTCAGCGACGTCATCCTCGGACTTAAGCGAGAGTTTGAGGTCCTTGGTCGAGAAATCCTTGGCGGCGAGCTTGGCACCCTTCTCGGCCGAAACGCCATAGGTTGCCGCGGCGCCGGTCAGAGGGCCGATGACACCGATCTTGAAGGTCTTGCCGTCATCGGCGGAGCCGCCGTCCGAGCCACCCGACGAGCAACCAGCGAGCGCCGCGGTGCCACCGAGCGCCGCGGCGCCAGCCAAGAAACTCCTGCGGTTAAGTACGTTGTTGATGCTAAACATGGTGTCCCCCTTTTCGCTGGCCGCGGTGCGGCCGTCTTGCGGTACAGGGCAAACCTTATGGTGCAAACGTTGACAGTTTGTTACGGAGTTCCGTTTGTAGCGAGCATGTTTCCAATGTTTCCGCAGCGTTTCGGGGGTGCCGTTTTGTGCGACTCCTGTTGCCTGGCGAGCATGCGCCCTCGGTTCACGCTAGAATGCACTCAACCTTTAAGCGGTTAATCCATCCATAAGATGCACGAAGGAGCTATCTATGAGCGAACCCCTGCGCACCGTGAACGTCGGTCTGATCGGTCTTGGAACCGTCGGCGGCGGCGTGGCCCGTCTGATCAAGAGCCACCACGATGAGTACCTGGCCGCCTACGGCATCGACCTTAAGCTGACCCGCGCCTGCGCGCTTGCCTGGGAGCAGGCCGAAGCTGTCGGTATTGAGCGCGAGGCCTTTACGAGCGACTGGCACGACGTCGTCACCGACCCCGCCGTCGATATCGTCGTCGAGCTCATCGGCGGCGAGCACCCCGCGACCGAAATCTTCACCACCGCCTTCGAGAACGGCAAGCACGTCGTCTCTGCCAACAAGGCCCTGCTGGGCCGTCATGTCGAGACGCTCGCCGAGAAGGCGCGCGCGTGCGGCGTGCAGATTAAGGGCGAG
>OATA01001094.1_pt1 | contig 18399 bp, 8 predicted proteins | sample 1516451 | NCBI WGS metagenome assembly OATA01 (sample SAMEA2579905, study PRJEB22360) | human gut metagenome | biome: human gut; feature: human-associated habitat; material: faeces | place: Denmark | collected 2008/2010 | reverse complement strand
TACAATAAAATTATATTTTCCCGGGCGGAGGCCGGTGTAAGTAGCCTTGCCCAGTTCATTGCCTGAAATTTCATTCCAATCTTCATCAAAATTCTTGAGCATGTATTTATAGTATGTCTGTGACGGATTAACATAATTCATACCCGCGAACTCAAATGTAATGAAATTCTGATTGTATTTAAGGGTTATTTGCTTGGTTTTATTTATGGGTTCTTTTAATATGATTTTTCCATTATACTTTTCTTCTTCTTTTATGAGGGAATTGAAGATTCTGAATGCTGTTAATACAGGTTTGTTTTTACTATTATTGTAGATGATTTTGTTGGGATCAAAATAATTAAATCCATGTGCTCCTCCAAAATATAATGTGCCGTCTTTGGTTTTAAGAGCTGAATGATCATAGAATTTTCCCCATTGTAATCCATCTGAAATTCCGAAATTTACTATCGAAAAGTTATAAGTATCATTAGATTGAATGGGGGCGATTTTGCAAATGCCGTTCAGTGTTGAAGCCCATATTACTCCATTATCGTCTTCAAGCAGGGAGGATATTTCATTATTAGGTAGTCCTTCAGTGACGGTGAGCTTATATAATTTGGTTTTGTCCCAAACTCTGATGCCATCTTCGGTAGCAAACCATTCAAGTCCCCTGGTGTCTTTTAATATCCCGAAATATTTAATGTTCTGTTCAAAATCGGGATTGTCAGTTCCGGGAATATACAAGCTGTCTTGTTTGGTATTGTAATAGTAGATACCTTTATCTCCTAGTGCAGCGAATGTTTCATCGTTAATTGGATAGAGGTGATAGATTAGGGTATAGTCTTTTATTTCCGGATATTTATCGGCTAACATATATAGCATTTTTCCACTAACCGGATCGATTTGTCCTACACCGCCTGTCACACTGGCCCAGAATCGGCCGTCTGTATCTTCATAGATGCATCTTGAAATATTTTGGTTCGGATCTTTCTCCAGATTGATTGATGACCTGAGATATTGTCTTATTTGCTTTCCTTCTATACAAAAGAATCCACCCAGATAAGTTCCTACCCATATTCTGCCGCTATGGTCTTTCCTGATAGAGAGACACAGGTCGTTGATTTGTTCTTTAAACAATCGTTCCACTTTCTTTGATTCCGGGTAGAAACGATATAAACCGTCTCCAGAGCCAATTAAGACAGTACCGTCTTCTTCTTCCAGGAAACAGCGTATGGTTTCGTTAGTAATTTGTGTTCCGGTATTAATGGTCTGAATTAGCTGAAACTTTTGCATGCTGGGGTGATAGTAACATAATCCCTGAAAAAGTGTACCTATCCATATGCCATTATTAGGATCTATAAAGAGTGTGTAGATGTCATTGTCCTGTATTCCCCCGTTTATGAGACGCATGCCTGGCAGGTGAGTAACTTCGAATGTTTTGCCGTCAATATATCTTAATCCGGATTTGGAAGTTCCTACCCATACATTTCCGTCGTTATCCATGTCCATGCAGGTGAAAAAATTGGATATGCCTTTAATCGTGGCAACTTCTTTCCAGTCTCTGTTTATCCTGTGGTGAAAGTAAACAGCATTGTTATACATCAGCCAGATATTCCCCACAGAGTCAGGATGAATATATATTCTATCGGTAAAGTCGCCTATGATATTCAAAAAACGGGTTTCCTGAAAAATAAATTCGTGAGAGGTATAGTCCCAACAGCGTATTAATCCGCTGCTATATACAATCCAACAGAGATTTTTGTACTGGGTCAGTTCCATCGGGATTCCGTATAGCCTGGTGAAATCACTCTGACCGTCTTCTATCGTAATAAGTTTGCTTTGGGTTGTATCGTAAAAGGTAAATGTATTATCTTCTGTCAGAAACCAGTAGTTCTTGGAATCGTCAATAAAGAGATTCTTCAGATGTTTGGTAATACCCAATGTGGCTAATTCTTCCGATATATTGTAGTTGAATTTGTTGGTATTCAGGTCAAGAAGCAACAGATATCCGAGTTCTTTCATCCATATTCTCCCTTGATTGTCATAATATTCTTTGGTGGGGCGATTATAATTCCATACGTATTTCTGTTTTTTATCATAATGGAAGTATTCAAAGGTCGTTCCATTATAGATGTTCATTATAGAAGCGGTTCTGACAGCAATACGTCCGTCGGGGGTGATGCTCAATCCACGTATCTGATTATCGGACAGGCCATCGACGATATCAATTAGACGGAATTTATATTGATTGATAGCAAAACTGCTTATGCTTAAAAGCAATACTAGGATGGATGACAGATATCTCATTATTAATAGGAATTGGTTTTTCTACTACAAAGAAAACAAAAAAAACGGTATATTCATAGTACTCATTGCCTCATGAGGTAGTACAATTTGAACCATTTCCTTAGCCGGGAACATTACTGTTTATCGAATCGATCAGTTTATGATTCTATATGACATAGGGTTAATTTTATTTATCCGTATCTTTGTAAGTGCTAAAATGCTGTAATCGTTGCTTTAATCATTAAACTCAGGGATGTATTTATGACATTAAAAACAAGAATTTATTTATTATGCTCTTTTCTTTTGGTCGGCTGTAATCAGCCCAAAGAGAAAGTTGAGACTCAAATGACGGAAATTAACAACCCTATCCTTCCGGGATATTTTGCAGATCCTTCGCTGGTACAGTATGAAGGTAAGTTTTATCTCTATGCGACGGTCGATCCGTGGGGAGCGGATTTTCTGCCGTGCTGGGTTTCCGAGGATTTCCGGAACTGGACGTTTCATCGGTTGAACTGGCCTACGAAAGCGGCTTGTACATCTGCTCTCTCCCATAAAAACATGGTATGGGCGCCTTCTGTTATTCAAAAAGGAGATATGTTTTATATGTATGTATCTGTGGGGTCAGAGGTCTGGTGTGGTAAAGCTGCCCATCCGCTTGGTCCATGGGAAAACGTGTTGGGAGATAAACCCATGATATCGTTTGATACCACTCGCTATTATCATGTAATAGATGCTGAAGCCTTTATTGATGATGATGGAAAAGCCTATCTTTATTGGGGATCCGGTTGGGGATGGACTAACGGTCATTGTTTCGGAGCCCGGCTGAATGACGATATGGCTTCTTTTGCGACAGAACCGGTGGAAGTAACGCCTGCGCACTATTTTGAAGCTCCGTATATGCTGAAACATAACGGTAAATACTATCTGACTTATTCGGAGGGAAAAACAATTGATGATACTTACAAGGTATGTTATGCTGTAGGCGATCATCCACTTGGTACGTTTGAAGAAGCTGGGAATAGTCCAATCCTGACTACAAATAAAGAATTGAAAGTTTATGGTCCTGGTCACCACACCCTGTTTACTTACGATAACAAAACCTATATGTTGTACCATCGGCATCGTTGGCCGTTTTTAAATGATGGGTCGGCCTTCCGTCAGACTTGTTTGAGTGAACTCACTTTCAATGATCCGGAAAATGAAATTAATAATATTGTGCCGCATCATGCCCAGTTATTCCCCGATCTAAACAAGGATGACAGGCAATTCATAAAAGTGGATGAAATCTTATCAAGTTCGGAGCGGAATAAAGACTTTATGGCGAAAAATGTATTGGATGGCAGCTATGCTACACGTTGGGAAGCAACAGATGGCGAAGAAGATTCCTATTTATCAGCCATTTTTAAGGATAGTGTATATATCGATACCATGGAGATTCGTTTTGAATATCCTTGGAAGAGGTATTTCATAAAGGTTGAAACTGCTGATGATAAAAACAACTGGGTGGCAGTTGCAGATTATACGGTCGAGGGGATTGAGGGGTCACCCGTTCATATTCCGATTTCCAAGGTATGCAAATCGGTAAAAATTTCCTTTTTAAATAAACCCGGAGCGGCAAAACCCTCAGTGTGGGAGTTGCTCTTTTACTAAACTTTTCATTGCTATGAGATTAAGAAAAATATGGTTACTTTGTAATTTGGTATGCATTATTCCCGGTGCTTTCGCCCAACAGTTTATTCATCCTGGAGTACTCCACTCCGAAAAATCATTGGAGCGGATAAAGCGTTTAGTTGATCAGAAAGCCCAACCGGCTTATGGTTCGTATGAAATTCTCGCAAAGCTACCGGAAGCCAGGGCCGACTATCAGATGAAAGGACCTTTCGAAATAATAAGCCGGGATGGAAAGTATGGATACACCAAAGGACCTAGTGAACGTGATTTTAATTCCGCCTATTACAATGCCCTTCTTTGGAAGATAACCGGAAAGAAAGCCCATGCGGACAAATCCATGGAAATTATCAGAGCTTATGCTCGTACCGTTCGGCAGATACCGCCTACTAATGATGCTCCGCTTTGTGCGGGATTGCAGGGATTTATACTGGTTAATGCGGCTGAGATTATGCGCTACACTTATATGGAGACTCATTATCCGAATGGTTGGAGTGAGCAGGATACAGAGTGTGTAGAGGCTATGTTCCGAAAGGTGTTTCAGCCGGTTTTAAGCAAATTCTTTCAAACGGCCCCCTATACTAATGGTAATTGGGGAATTGCGGTAGCTAAAGCGCAGCTTTCTTTCGGGGTATTTTTGAATGACCGTAAGCTCTATGATGATGCAATTGACTTCTTTTATCATGGAAAAGATAACGGAAGTCTGCCTAATTATATTGCCGAAAGCGGGCAATCGCAGGAAGCCGGTCGGGACCAACAGCATGTAATGCTTGGTGTCAGTTGCTTTGCTGATATGGCGGAAGTGGCCTGGACACAAGGTGATGATTTGTATGGTGCTTTGGATAACCGCATTATGAAAGGATATGAATACATTGCCAAATCAAATCTGGGGTACGATGTTCCCTTTGTTAAATGGAAAGATATAACCGGAAAATATTCACATCTTTCTACTTTTGGAAAAGAGGGCATGGGGCGTTTCCGTTCGGTTTTTGAGATAGCCTATAATCATTATGTGCTGCGAAAAGGGCTGGAAATGCCCTATACGAAAATAGTTTTAGGTCTTGTACGTCCAGAGGGACCGGGTTTTACTTGCGACAATACCGGTTTGGGCAGTCTGCTTTATTATTTGGGTGATGATTTGAATACCGGAAAAGACAGAGGAAGGATAGAAGAAGATCTTACCCAGTTGAAAGCATGGAACTTCTCTACAGCTTCATATCGGGCAGTCAACGGAGTGATGTCATTGGTCTCTTCGGGGGTTAAACTACAGAAACGTGTTCAGTACGATTCTTCTGCCTATCCCAATATAGTGGTAAAAGCTCCTGGTATTCCGGCATCGGCAAATAAGAAATGGTTAACTTTATCTTATAGTATAAGTGCGGCGCCAGAGTCTTGGGAATTTGATTCGGACAAAGCAATGAAAGTGGGTGAGGATATATATGTATTTAAAATAACAGATGTCCGGTCAAAAAATGGATACTCATTCTCTAAGGCTTTAACGAATGCAACCATGACTCTGGATTTTGGCGATACTTGTGGTGAACCTGTGGTAATTGAATGGGTACGTTCACTTACCAATGCGGAGTTGCAGTCTGTTCAGTAAAACAATCACAAAATATATATATATGAAAAGTCGGTTTAGAATAAGAAAATTCACTTTAGCACGGTTAATACTCCTTTCGCTAGGTTTAATGAATACATTTGCCGCTTTTTCAAAAAGTAAGGATGTTACTTTTTTAGTGAATGGTGTGTCTTGTCAATTGGAGCAAGGTGTTTTGAAGGTTGAATTTGTCACTTCGGATATTGTGAGAGTACAATATACGGGGGAAAATGTATTTAAGGGGAATAGCACAGGTATTTGTATGCCTCATGTTACCCGACCTGTCCGTTTTACCTCTGGTAAGGAGATTGATAGTTGTGTCTTAAAATCGGACAGCCTGATTGTTAAGATTGATTTAAATACTGGTTTTATCTCTTATTTAAATACGGATGGTTCCTTATTGCTTCGGGAAGACGGCAAGCTGCCGAGAGTTGGAGAAAAGAAGGTGATGGAGCATGTCGTATACGACGAACAATCCAAACGTATTGAGAAGACAGCGGATGGAGATAAGGAAGTGAAAAATATTCTTCGTCGTGATACCATAGGTTATACTTGGAAGTACAGGATAAATTTCGACTGGCAGCCTTTAGAGGCTTTATATGGATTTGGCTCACATATGGAGGATTATATGAACCTTCGGGGAAAGGAACTCTATTTGTGCCAGCATAATCTGAAGGCAATGGTTCCGGTGTTGGTATCGACCAACGGGTACGGTTTGTTGTTCGATGCGGGTTGCGGGATGGTATTCAAAGACAATTCGGAAGGCAGTTATGTGGAATTGGAAGCAGCCAAGGAGATTGACTATTACTTTATGAAAGGCCGGACGTTGGATGGGGTAGTGGCTAATTACCGTTTGCTGACAGGTGCATCACCCATGATGCCTCTTCATCTTTTCGGATATATTCAGTCGAAAGAACGGTACGTCAGTTCCGATGATCTGATCAATACTTTAAAAGAATATCGCCAAAGGCAGATTCCTATTGATATGATTGTGCAGGACTGGAACTACTGGCCCAGAGGTCAATGGGGACGAATGAGTATGGACCCGAAACATTATCCTGATAAAAAGAAACTGGCAGATGAAATTCATTCTTTGCACGCCAGATTAATGGTTTCAATATGGCCTAATGCCATGAATTGTCCTCAGCACGCTGATTTTAAACAGAAGAATCTACTTCTGCATTCTTCGGCTATTTACGATGCTTTTAATCCGTTGGCAAGGAAGTTGTATTGGAGCTATGCGAAGAATGAGTTTTTTGATAATGGTTTCGATGCTTGGTGGTGTGATGCTTCTGAACCATTGGATGCTGACTGGACTCATATGGGTGATCATTATGGAGATGATAGTCACAAGCGTCGCTGGGAGTTAAATACCAAACTACTGAGCGATGTATTGGGAGCGGAACGAAGTCAGCTGTATTCTTTATATCATGCAATGGGGATTTATGAGAATCAGCGTGCTACAAGTTCAGACAAGCGTGTGGTTAATTTGACTCGCTCCAGTTATGCCGGGCAGCAGCGTTACTCTACTATTACATGGAATGGCGATACCTATGCTTCCTGGAACTCTTTTGCCCGGATGATTCCGGCGGGACTGAACTTTATGGCTACGGGATATCCTTATTGGACAGTCGATATTGGTGCTTTCTTTACTAAAAAAGGTGGTCAATGGTTCAGGAAGGGGGATTATAATAAAGGAGTGGCTGATATGGGATATCGTGAGTTGTATACCCGTATGTTTCAATATGGCGCATTCTTGCCTGTATTTCGTAGCCATGGTACCGATACTCCCCGTGAGGTGTGGCGTTTTGGCAAACCCGGTGAGCCCTTTTACGACAGTTTGATTCAAATGATTCATTTGCGGTATCGCTTATTACCTTATATTTATTCTTTGGCGGGAAAAGTTCATACCGATAATTATACGATAACCAGAGCGCTTGCTTTTGATTTTGCTTCGGACACGCAGATTGCTGATTTGAAGGATGAATTTATGTTTGGTCCTGCTTTCCTGGTTGCTCCCGTCACAACTCCGATGTATTATTCGGTTGACTCCCAGCCATTGGAGAATGTAGCCAAAACACGCCAAGTATATTTGCCCGATGGTGCGAACTGGATTGATTTTTGGACAGGCAAGAAATATAAAGGCGGACAAAGGGTTACTATGGAAGCGACAATCGACCGTATTCCTTTGCTGGTTCGTCAGGGGGCCATCGTTCCAATGGGGCCGGTTGTGCAATATACATCGGAAAAGAAAGATGCAGCTTGGGAAATACGGATTTATCCGGGAGCGGATTCTTCGTTTACGGTGTATGAAGATGAAGGCGATAATTATAATTATGAGAAGGGAGCTTGTTCGAATTTTGAAATAAAATGGGATGACAAAAAGAAATTGTTGACCATTTCCGACCGTAAAGGTAATTATCCGGGAATGACCCAATGCCGGAATTTGAGATTGGTGAAGGTTGACAAGAATGCCGGAATAGGAGTGGAGGAAAGTACTGGCGGAAAGATTGTTAAATATGAAGGTAAACAGTTGAAAATAAGAATGAAATAGTAATTGAGAAGCATAAATAACTAAGTTGCTAAGAAGGGTACACTTCAATTTGTGTGTGAAGTGTACCCTTCATGCATATTAACCAAGATGTTTTCCGATCATTTTTTAATATCCCGGATTTTGATACTCGCTGCCGTTGATAATGGTAGCGGTAAAGGTCGTAGAAATGGGACGTAAAGCATAATTCGGATCAAAGAACCGTGCGAGATCCGGGTGAGTATCTTTCAGATAATCGGAACTCTTGAACATCCCTGTCCGTTTCAAATCGTAGAAACGGCAATATTCACCGCATAGTTCGCGTCCTCTTTCGTCTAATACGTCACGAACCGTCATGCTGCCCGTTAACGGGTTTGCTCCGGCACGTTCGCGAACCTTATTCAGGTATTTGGCGGCATTCGCTCCTCCGTTCAGATAAATGTCAGCCTCTGCGGCAATCAGATAGACTTCCGCCATACGCATGATAAACGTAGCGTTTAAGTTTCCGTTTCTTTGTTTGGAGGCGTTTGCAACGTAATAGTTACTGCTGTTGTGCTTGTTTAGTGACGGATAATAGTAACGGAACAGATTCTCGCTGGTACCGTCGTTCTTGTAATTCCCTGTTACATTTGTATACGAGTAGTTCATGTTCACATTGTTGTTTCTATCACTGTAGACATGGTTGTAATCAATCAACAAATAGTCGGTCTTGTGCTCATTCTGTTTTTCCGTAGAATAATCCGCATCCTGCGGCATGATAAATTTAATGGCCGGATCACCTTTCTTCAGAGTTTTGCCGATAACTGTTTCGTCTTTGTCGTACATGTGTACGGCACTTTCGTCCCAAGTATAACTTTTATTGGCCTTCCATTCGGTAGTGAATGACTGGTGGAATCTGGGATCTAACGTGCCGTCATTCTGTACATACAGATTCAGCAAGTGTTGCGTAGGCATGAAGATGCCGCTGATGGAGCCTTCCCATGTCAGTCGTGTCTCCTGATTGTCTTCACGGGCACCGAACTTATTGATGTCACACAGGAAATACTCGTCATTGCGGTTTAGCTTGTAGTTACCGTTGCTCGAACCGTGTCCGTCCGTGCCTGCATACCAGCGATGTTTCCAGAGCGCTTCCTTGTTTTCCCTGTTATTGCTTTCTTCGAATACTTCACTGTACGTAGGATACATATAAGTGTTGTATTTCCCGCCACCCGATTCGCAGTCGGAGATCAGCTGTAAAGCTGCGTCGAGAGCTTCCTGCAGGTATTCCGTGCTTCCATACTCGTAGGTCTGCAGACAGGCTTTTGCCAGAAAGCCGAGAGCGGCCTTCTTGGTCGGAGTGGTAGTCGTGGCATGATTCCCGATTGACAGCCATTCGGATGCGAATCTTAGGTCGGGCAGGATGACTTCTTTGTAGATAGTCATCGGGTCGGTGCGGACAGGAGAGTAGTTGAGGCTGGTTTCCGGTTCCGTAAGCATGGTTACCCCTCCGAATTGTTCCACTGCGTTGAAGTAATAGACAGCTCTCATGAAGCGGGCTTCGGCAACTTTCGCATTCCGTTCCTCTTCTGTGGCGTAGGGAGGCTTGTCGCCTAAGGCGATGGCTTCGTTGCAGGAACCTATTCCGTCGTATGTCCCGTTCCACCAGTTATTGGTGTAGGTCGTGTTGGGCGATGTGCCGGCGAAAAACCAGAACCATTCGGTGTAGCTTGTCGATTGGTTAGCCTTGTACGTCCAGAGGTCCGTATCCCCTTCGGTCAGCGACATCCAGTCTGCGGCACCGTAGTAAAACCTTTCCATTGCGAAGTAGCACTGGTTGATCAGTGTTTCGTATCCCTCGGTTGAGGTAGCCAATGTTTCATTGGTAAATGCGCCCGGGTTGTACTCTTCCAGCGAGCAGGAATGTAGGAATAGTGCGGACAGCAGGACAGAGCAAAAAACTGTTTTTAAATGTATACTTTTCATTGTCATTTTCTTCTTTAATTAGAATGTGAGATTAACTCCAAATACAAATTGCCGATAGGTGGGAAACGCGTCCGAACCGTTCGTTTCGGGGTCTGTGTCCTTCAGTTGCTTGTCTTTCACAAAGATGAACGGATTGTAGGCCGTAGCGTAGATGCGGCATTTCTCCATCAATACCTTGCGGGAAATGTTGGCGGGGAGGGTATATCCCAGAGTGATATTCTTGATCTTGATGAAGGAGCCGTCGTGTACTCTCAGCGAAGGATATACCGTTTTCTGTTCGTCTCCCGTTCCGGGACGCGGGAAGTATGCGCCCTGATTGTCCTCTGTCCAGTAATCCACGCCTGCCAGCTGATTCTTGGTCACACTTTGCTCTGCGGTATAGTAGCCGAGTAGGTCACTGTTGATTGTCTGCCCGTAGCGTGCCATTGCAAAGACGGATAAATCGAAGTTCTTGTAGGTGAAGGAGTTGTTCAGTCCGATGATCCAGTCCGGATTCGTGTGTCCCAGAATTTGTCTGTCATCGGTGCTGTATTTATGTACTCCGCCGTCTCCGTTTTTATCCACTGTCTCTATCTTGATAAATCCCGGATTTACGCCATATGCATCCAGCGTCTCCTTCGGAGTGTCACTTCCCCAGATACCTGCATATTTATAGCCGTAAATGGCGTGAATCGGTTCGCCGGTAAACAGGTTCTCGGAGATCAGGTCACCGTCGGGCAGCTTGTCTATCTTCTCCTTGCTCCAGGTGGCGGACAGGGTCGTGTTCCATGTAAAGTCCTTGTGCTGTATATTGTGGGAGTTCAATATCACTTCCACGCCCTGATTGCTAGTTTGGGCGATATTCTGCCAGATAGACAGAGGAGAACCCCATCCGGTCAGTCCGCTGGTGATGGGCAATATACGCTTGAATAATAATCCTTTGGTGCTTGTTCTGAACCATTCAATGGAACCGTCGATGCGGCTGTTCAGTATGCCGAAGTCCAGACCGATGTTCCAGTTGTACGATTTTTCCCAACCGAGGTCGGCACTGCCGTAAGTCTCCGAGTATTGTGTGAAAGGAACGATTTTTCCATTGACGGAGACTCCGCTGGCAGAATATACGTAGGCTTGGGTAGTGGTGCTATAGGCGTCTGTTCCGCCGGAGTTGCCCGTGATGCCGTAGCTGACTCTCAGTTTCAGGTTGTCCAACCAACTTCGTGTCTTTTCCATAAAAGCCTCGTCGGAAATTCTCCAGGCTATGGCGCCTGCCGGGAAAGCATCCCATTTGTGTCCGGCGGAGAATTGTGAGACACCGTCCCAACGGGTGGAGAAGTTGAATAAGTATTTGCTCTTGTATGAATAGTTGAGGCGGAAAGCAAAAGACATTTTCTGTGTCTGTGCGAAGTCCGATTCCACATGTGGGGAGGAACCCGAAGTCAACCGCCAGAACGACCATTGGTCTACCATCTGTCCGCTTGCGGCAGCCATGTTGCTTTCCGACTGGTTCTTGTTCCACGAAGTGATTAAAGAACCTCCTACCGTATGCGCTTTGGCAAGGGTCGTGCTGTATGCTAGAATGTTTTCCCACGTGTAATTCCATGCGTTGTCATTGGTGATGGAGGCGTGAGGCGAACCCACATAACTCGGACGGTTGGCGTTGCATTGGTTTCCCCAGTATTGTCCTCGTCGGGAATGGTTCAATGTCCCGTTGATCCGGCTGGTGAATGTGAAATCTTTGAGAGGAGTCAGTTCGACATACCCGCTCATATTCAGGTAAGTGGAACGGGTGTTGTTCGCATATTGATTCTCTATAAAATCTCCCATCGGCGAATACTGCCCTGTGATATATTCGTGATTGATCTTGCCTTCCTCATCATAGGCATCCCCCAACGGGAAAGCGGAGAGGGAGCGGGTAAACGTGTTTTTCACGCCGGAATTCAAATCACGGTACACCAGATTGGAGGTAAAACCGACTTTCGCCCACGAAAAGAGTTGCTGGTCGATGTTGAGCCGTAAAGAGTACCGGTTCAGATTTTCATTGCTGAGCAGGCCTTCTTCCCGGTTGTAGGAGGTCGAAGCGAATATCCTTGTCTTTTCCGTTCCGCTGCTTACCGAAAGGCTGTACTTTTGCGTGGTAGCTGTATTGCCGGAAACCTCGTCTACCCAGTCAATCCATTTTCCGGCATTATACGCATCTGTAAAAGCCTGCTTGCCCAGTAGGGCAGACATATCGGAAGGGAAATCACCGTTCTTATATCGGTATGCCTCTTTCTGGTAAGTCACCCATTCATCCTGAGTCATTCCGTGTTTGTAGTTGGGCGATCCGCTGAAGCCGTAATACGCGTCAAAGTTGATTGTGGCTTTGCCTTCTTTTCCTCTTTTGGTGGTGATAATCACAACACCGTTTGCTCCTGCCGAACCGTAAATGGCGGTGGATGAAGCATCCTTCAGAACATCGACACTTTCAATATCGGAAGGGTTGACCTGATTATAGCTTCCGGGGATTCCGTCGATAATAAACAGTGGCTCGTTATTGCCATATATGGAACGCGAACCACGCAGCAGGATGCTGACTTCACCGCCTACCTGTCCCGATGTTTTGGTGATGTCCATGCCGGGTATCTTTCCTTGAAGAGCTTCCATCACATTACTGGTAGGAGCAGCCAGTACCTCGGCACTTTTGACAGAGGTTACCGCTCCTGTCAGATCCCGCTTTTTGACGGAGCCGTATCCTACTACTACCACTTCGTCAATCAGTCGGGCATCTTCCACCATCGTGATTTCCAGTTTACTTTTATTACGTGTGCTGACTTCCTGTTCTATGTATCCCATGTAAGATACTTTGAGTACTGCGTTGGGCGACACACGCAGTGTGAAGAGTCCGTCTACATTTGTAATAGTCCCGTTGTTTGTGCCTTTTTCTACAATATTAGCTCCGATTATCGTCTCTCCCTGAGAGTTTTTCACTACGCCGGAGATGCTTCTGCTCTGCTGGCCGTAGACTTGTGTGGCTCCGACTACCGATATTATTCCTGTTAAAAGGAATAGCAGGTAGGATCTTATCATATAAACTGTCTTTAGGGTAACGTCTGTCCCTATGTTTGTTTTATCAGAAAATGATTTCATGTTTTTTGTTTAATTGTATGTTCACTAATTGGTTTTTGAATAGTTAAATCTCTGAATGATTTAAATCTATGTTCCGATTATACCGATTTGATTTACCTCATAGGCTATTAGATTTTATTGGTTAAAACTGCGATTGTACCGTGAATTGACGGTCAATCTCTGAGTGTATGTATTTGATGTGGCGCCACGATCAATATCAGTTTACTTAGACTGATTGGACAAAAGTAGGCATAGAGCGTTGTGGATTGAAAAAAATAAAGTTGACTTTTATTTGAATTAAGTTGATTCTTACTATCTTTGCCTAAACGTATTTACTTAAATAACAATGATATGGATGTTGAAATAAAAGATAAGGCTAGCCAAAGGCATGTCGGTCGCAATTTACAGAGGATTCGTGTGTATTTAGGCATGAAGCAGGAAGCTTTGGCGGCTGATCTTGGTATTAGTCAACAGGAGATTTCAAAAATAGAAAAGCAAGATGAAATAGAAGATAAGCTTTTAACGCAGATAGCTACTGCCTTGGGAGTATCTGCTGAAGTAATAAGAGACTTTGACGTCGAAAGAGCTATTTATAATATTAATAGTTATAAAGATGCAACGATTTCTCCGGGAGCAACAGCAACTGTTTATGCTCATACACAACAAATTAATCCTCTTGATAAAATCGTGGAGTTGTATGAACGTTTGTTGCAGAGCGAAAGGGAAAAGATTGAGTTGTTGAAAAACGCAAACAAATAATCACAGAACAAATAAATTCTAAGCAAGAACCATTATTATGAAACCTGAGACTTATACCAATGCCTTACACATAGGGCGGAAAATAGAAAGAGTGCGTCGCCTTCGTGGAATGACTCAAACTGATTTAGGAGACTTACTGGGTATTACCAAGCAAGCTGTCTCCAAGATGGAGCAGACAGAGAAGCTTGACGATGAAAGAGTGAAGCAAGTAGCAGAAGCATTGGGTGTTACTGAAGAAGGATTAAAAAAGTTCACCGAAGAAACTGTCTTGTACTATACAAATAACTTTTATGAGAATTCCAATGCGACCGCTACTAATATTGGTACAATCTCAAATCTTGAGAATATAAATCACTTTTCAATGGATCAAGCAGTGAAGTTGTTTGAGGAATTGTTGAAAATCGAAAGAGAAAAATATAGTGGAGGAAAAGAGGAAAGCGCTAAATAATAATAGGTTTATCCTTTTCCTTATTTAGGATTCTTAGAAATATATGATAAAGCTCCATTTAGTTGTTCGGACATTGAAGAATAACTAAATGGAGCTTTAATTTGATAGATATCCTATAAATGTGTTCTAATCAAATAATTGATAGAAGTCAGCAATTGAATTATTGCTTCTTGCTTATCATTTAAAATGGGTTGAATGATTTAATAATGGGCTAACCGATACGCAAAAGAACTAAATCGTCCAAATATGAATTCAAATCATATAAATCTAAAAGTCGTTTATTGGATAAAGAATTCCTATACTAAATTTAGCTCCGGCTTGTGCAATAAATAATCTCTTTCAGTACATAAATTAATTCGTCCGCCTATAGCCGGACGCAAGTTTGCCTATAGCCGACGTTACGTTTGCCTATAGTCGGACGCAAAGTTGCCTATAGGCGGACGAATTAATTTATGTACCCGCGGATATTATTTTTTATAGAGAAAATGTTTATTGTGTTCGTCTGCAATGATTGCAGTAACTCGAAAGTAGATTCAAGAAACATCAATAGAGTAAGTAACTCATAGTCACTTTTTTCATAATGCTCTATTATACAGATGAATACAACGCACCTTCTTTTTGGGTATTATGTTCTCTCTCTGTATATTTGAATGTCGCAATCATGCTTTTCTATCTATGATATTGATTGGCGCATATAGTGCGACAACTAACTCACATAATGTGCAATAGCTACCGCACATGATATGGATTAGCTATCGCACATCATGTGAGTTAGCTTAAAGGCATAAATTATTTTATAGAATGACAATTTCAAATCAGCAGACTATGTGTCTGTTTACATTAAAAGAATAAGAAGATGCATTGTAACAGGCTGAACAATTGAATGATAGATGAAAATATGATTTGCTGACGAGGTTTTATTTTATTCATAACTGCATAACAATAGGTCAAACGGTATGAAATTGGTTAGTTATCTTTGGGCAATGAGACTAGCGAACTTTGAAAATTATTATCTTTGTTACCTTATGTAATGATACAGTTTGGTCTAGAACAATAGATACTGTAATTTGTGACTGAAAATTTGATAATTATGAACATTGGCGATAGTGATATTCTATATTCTTTTGATAGAGCCCGTCTAATTGACAGAGCTTGCAATGGATTCATGAGAATAGACGGGCTTACCTTTAAACGAGCTAGAGATTATATGGACAAATATAGTGCTCGTGATTATTTGATGCAATGTCCACTTGACCTTTCAACGAAAGAATTGGTCAGTGGGATGAAAGATTATTGCCTGCAGCGTAGAGCCGAAATGCTCGAACCTTATCGAAAAAAAAAGATATTCAATTAATGGTGATCCCATACATCATCTTTATATTATAGGTAATGGATTTGACAGATATCATGGTGCTGATTCTACATATATGGATTTTCGCAGCTACCTATTAAAGCACAATGATTTTGTCGTGAAGATGTTCGAACTCTTCTTCGGTCCCCGATCTATGATGAATAATTTTGATGATTATAATGATTATCTTTTGTGCCTACAATACGGACGCAAATTGCCAGCTCCAAAGAACACTTGGGCTAAAGACTATTTATGGAAGGATTTTGAAAAATATCTTAGTGAACTGAACAGGGAACGTATTTTTGATTTTGTTGATGAGAATTTGCCGCGATTATACGAAGATGACGAGAATTTTAGTTATGCTGAATATTTAGGTCCTATAGATATTGTTGCTGATGTTGTTTCTTCTTGTACCTTCGAAATGCAATATCTGTTTCACCGATGGATTAATACAATACATTACAAGAAAGGATTTAGGAAGAATATGCTGTATCTTGATCCGAACGCTGCTTACCTGAATTTTAATTATACATTGTTTCTTGAAACAGAATATAATATTTCCCGGGAACATATTCTTTATATTCACGGTGATAGAAGGCAGAAGTTTGGCTCTTTGGTTTTAGGGCATAATGTAGAGGATAATGAAGTCGCTTTTGAAGAGTGGGTTCATAAACATAAAAATCGTCGGAGATATCGCCCGAATCTGAAGGATAAGAAGGGTAAATATTTTGCCAATGATAAGTTGGTCTATCTCGCTTTCTTTTTAAAGGATATGAAAAAAGGGAATTGGAAAAATCCAATAAGATATTATGCTGTAGATCATATTGAGGAGCGTTTGGAAAATTATTATGCGAAGAACATAAAACATTCTAATGACATAATAGATCATAACTTGGGCTTTTTTGAGTCACTGAATGATTTGAAGGAGATTACATTGCTTGGTCATTCGCTGGGTGATGTAGACTTTCCATATTTTAAGGCAATTGTTGAAAATGTAAGAAATGTGGATGATCTGATTTGGAATTTTAGTTATTATCGTGATAATGATATTATAAATATCAGAAGATTTTGCAGACATCTGAATATTCCCCAGGGAAAAAATGTTCGGCATTTCAAGATGTCTGATATAAAGCGGTAGCCGGACTCACACCATTCGCATACCTTTAATTCTAAACGATCTGTTTGGCGGTATGTGACTAGTTAATGCTGCTGTTATGCAGTGTTCTATTGTATAGGTGTGTACGCTTTCTGCCTTTGGCAGAGTTTCTAAAACCAGAATCGCTAGTAGGTCTTTAAGATTCGAATGTGATTTGTTTAATGGTTATGAGGGCAGGCACAAGCTTGCCCTCTTTTCAAAATTGAAGGATATCACAATCCTCTTTTTTTATTTGAATAAATAATAATAATTGCTTGCGGCAAAAAGAGCCAGAAACCGGAGGCAGGTTCAATAATACAACCGATTATGGTAAGCAGCAAAATAGAGTAACCTAAAAATACGGGTGCTGGTTTTTGTTCTTTTCTGATATAATATTGAAGCGTTTGCCCCCAAAGGATAAGTATTACTCCACAGATCAAGAACCAAAAGGTGAAACCTTGACTATAATTCTCTCCAATAGAATTTACTAATCCATTTCTGAGCATTTCCGAAAAAGCATCTTTTCCGATGAATAGTGCATAAATCGTATGAATGACTCCTGTTGCTGTTAAAAATCTCCCACTATATTTCCAAAGTTTCATGTTCTTACTGTTTATATACTTAGTTAATGCTGCAAATATAAAGGATAGTAAGACACGGGTATTGGATGAATTCGACTTTTTTTATTTTGTATAAATGATAGTAGTCTCATTATCGAGTGGCAATGATAAAAAGAAATTTGGAGTACTACCTGATAACTTTTTTATTTCTCTTGATAAATGAGAGGCATCATAATATCCGGCTTTTACTGCTACTGATAAAAGGTTGTCGAATGATTCGTTCCTCAATATTTTAATCGCATTCTTGAATCTTACTATACTATTATATCTTTGAGGAGTGAAACCTGTATGTAACTTGAATTTTCGTTCAAAGTGTCGTTGGCACAGATTAACTTCGTCCATTAAATGGCTTATGGATATCTTGCCTTCATGCGCATTTATTTGATTCACAGCATATGCGATTTGTGCATCCATTGTATGGCTGCTTTTATATAGGTGCTCTTTCAGATAGCGTTCTATTAAATTAATCTTGCACTGAATACCCTGTTCTTCGAATAACCTTTCAGCAAAAGAATCGCTAAAAATAGTGTTTAAGTCATTCACACTTAACCTTATATTTGTCAATTCGCTTAGGGAAATTTTCATAAAACGGGATAGTCCGCATGGCCGAAAGCGAACTCCAAATGTATTGATAGTACCTGATGATGTTATTAATGTCGAACAGACGTTCATGGGACCAATAAAATAAGAATGATAAGGTTGCATCATAATGCCATGATTAACAGTGGTTTCTAATATGAACATAAAGTCCGTACATCCATCTGTAGATAATTTTATTTGCATACCTTGTTCTGTTTGGCCTTTGAATTCCCAATATCTATCAACGTAAGGAGCAAGTATATGGCATGGTAAGTATTCTTTGTACATATTTAGAAAGGGTATCTGTTGAAAAACGATCTGATAGTACAAATATAAGCGTAATCCCCCGATAAAGTACCCGTATAAAAAAGAATCGCTATAGCAAATCGAACAAAGCT
>OATA01001084.1_pt1 | contig 18560 bp, 15 predicted proteins | sample 1516451 | NCBI WGS metagenome assembly OATA01 (sample SAMEA2579905, study PRJEB22360) | human gut metagenome | biome: human gut; feature: human-associated habitat; material: faeces | place: Denmark | collected 2008/2010 | reverse complement strand
ATAACCCCGGCCTCCAAACACAATAACCAGTGGCCTCAAAAGCTACGAATATTCACATCTGAAACACACGCCTATCACGTTGTACCCGTCAAGCAGTGGTCAAAGTCATTGATCTGACAGGCATCTGAAACGCGTTTCCACCGGTTCCGCGGCTAAAGACGGTGGTCAAAGTCATTGATCTGACAGGCATCTGAAACCCACAAAAGCCCGCACCAGCGACAAAGCCGGTGGTCAAAGTCATTGATCTGACAGGCATCTGAAACGAGTTGCTGACTGTAGCGCGCTTGCATAAGGTGGTCAAAGTCATTGATCTGACAGGCATCTGAAACCGGGACTCCGACCGTCATACATCGACGGTGGTGGTCAAAGTCATTGATCTGACAGGCATCTGAAACCACGCCGGAGCGCGCGCCCATCACCCGCGAGTGGTCAAAGTCATTGATCTGACAGGCATCTGAAACGCGCGCTGCTGCAACTCGCTCAGCAGCGCGGTGGTCAAAGTCATTGATCTGACAGGCATCTGAAACATGCGCGGCAAGGCGTCGTCGGCCTTCTCGGTGGTCAAAGTCATTGATCTGACAGGCATCTGAAACCCGCGAACCTCGAACAATCCATCGGCGGCGGTGGTCAAAGTCATTGATCTGACAGGCATCTGAAACTCTTGGCGCGAAGCGTTGCAATGCTTGCACGTGGTCAAAGTCATTGATCTGACAGGCATCTGAAACAGGTCTGCGCCGGTCAGTTTGGCCTCGGTAGTGGTCAAAGTCATTGATCTGACAGGCATCTGAAACTCACCCAACTGCCGACCGTGCGCACGATGGGTGGTCAAAGTCATTGATCTGACAGGCATCTGAAACAACGACGTGGTCACCGAACGACTCGCCAACGTGGTCAAAGTCATTGATCTGACAGGCATCTGAAACATGGGAACGCAGTCGGTCTTGGCCTGAGTAGTGGTCAAAGTCATTGATCTGACAGGCATCTGAAACAATAGGAGCATACTAATGAGCAGCACGCGCGTGGTCAAAGTCATTGATCTGACAGGCATCTGAAACAAGCTGAGCGAGTTGGATGAGTCGATATTAGTGGTCAAAGTCATTGATCTGACAGGCATCTGAAACAGCAACGTGCCCGGCATCGCCACCGTCACCGTGGTCAAAGTCATTGATCTGACAGGCATCTGAAACGCATGGTATTACTTCATTCAGCGCGTCGAGGTGGTCAAAGTCATTGATCTGACAGGCATCTGAAACAGGGATAAGAGCATGCACGACCCTAACGAGGTGGTCAAAGTCATTGATCTGACAGGCATCTGAAACGCAATTCGCAGGCCTGCGCGGGGTCGATCTGTGGTCAAAGTCATTGATCTGACAGGCATCTGAAACTGAACGACGCGACCACATCACGACAGTCATGTGGTCAAAGTCATTGATCTGACAGGCATCTGAAACGACGATGTGACCCACCTGAAGTTCCTGAACGTGGTCAAAGTCATTGATCTGACAGGCATCTGAAACAACGAATCAAGCACGCCGTCGCGGATCAGCGTGGTCAAAGTCATTGATCTGACAGGCATCTGAAACAGAGATTAGATTCTGCCGGAAGAATCCCGCGTGGTCAAAGTCATTGATCTGACAGGCATCTGAAACCACCACCAAGGCGCTCACCGCACTGTCCACGTGGTCAAAGTCATTGATCTGACAGGCATCTGAAACAGTCATGGGACCATGTAGAGATGTTCACTAGTGGTCAAAGTCATTGATCTGACAGGCATCTGAAACTCGTACGCCCTAGCGCCGCTAGAATCACGCGTGGTCAAAGTCATTGATCTGACAGGCATCTGAAACGTCAGTTCACGATGGTCGAGAGAGTGCTGAGTGGTCAAAGTCATTGATCTGACAGGCATCTGAAACCACATGACCAGCGCGTGTGCGCATCGTGTAGTGGTCAAAGTCATTGATCTGACAGGCATCTGAAACGTGGGCAGCCAGCTACAGAACTTCGGCATGGTGGTCAAAGTCATTGATCTGACAGGCATCTGAAACCATCACCTCACCGTAACGGGAGCCCAGCAGGTGGTCAAAGTCATTGATCTGACAGGCATCTGAAACACTCACCCCAGCGGCGGCGATCACCGACTTGTGGTCAAAGTCATTGATCTGACAGGCATCTGAAACAAGCGTTGCCGTTGGATGCGTTGACGCTGTGTGGTCAAAGTCATTGATCTGACAGGCATCTGAAACGAATATCGGTGACGTTGAGTGCGTTATACTGTGGTCAAAGTCATTGATCTGACAGGCATCTGAAACGCCGTTGACGGCTGGCTTGGCGTGGGCGTGGTGGTCAAAGTCATTGATCTGACAGGCATCTGAAACATTTATGCGGCATTTACGCAATCCATCTACGTGGTCAAAGTCATTGATCTGACAGGCATCTGAAACCGGCCACTTCGCAAGCTAACGCCTATGCGAGTGGTCAAAGTCATTGATCTGACAGGCATCTGAAACCGACAAAACAGGTTTCATCAAAAAACACCGGTGGTCAAAGTCATTGATCTGACAGGCATCTGAAACTCACAGCACTGTTGCTGGCATTCGCTCCATGTGGTCAAAGTCATTGATCTGACAGGCATCTGAAACTTGACCAATGAAGAACTGTTCTACGCGCGGGTGGTCAAAGTCATTGATCTGACAGGCATCTGAAACTGTCCTCGGTGTTTCAGCTGGATAAGGCAGGTGGTCAAAGTCATTGATCTGACAGGCATCTGAAACAAAAACGCTGAGCGGGTTGCTCCACCGCCAGTGGTCAAAGTCATTGATCTGACAGGCATCTGAAACGCAGATATATTGGCAAAGGCATCGTGCCTAGTGGTCAAAGTCATTGATCTGACAGGCATCTGAAACTCACGTGTCACGGTATCGACAAGTTTCGCAAGTGGTCAAAGTCATTGATCTGACAGGCATCTGAAACGATAATTTCGCGGCGAAACGTCCCAAGACGGTGGTCAAAGTCATTGATCTGACAGGCATCTGAAACTGTTGTTTCCACATGCCTATTATATATGCGGTGGTCAAAGTCATTGATCTGACAGGCATCTGAAACGGTGTCTTCGGGCGCTTTTTCGCAAAATTCGTGGTCAAAGTCATTGATCTGACAGGCATCTGAAACTGAAATTCGTGTCCACTCGATACAATGCCCGTGGTCAAAGTCATTGATCTGACAGGCATCTGAAACGCGACCCCGCCGCGTTGACCGACCAATACAGTGGTCAAAGTCATTGATCTGACAGGCATCTGAAACTTCGTCATCCGTCCACGATATTGGATACTGGTGGTCAAAGTCATTGATCTGACAGGCATCTGAAACTGATCTTCGACAGCGTCGGAAAGTATCTTAGTGGTCAAAGTCATTGATCTGACAGGCATCTGAAACGTCTTATCAACGTCAACATGCGCAAAGCCAGTGGTCAAAGTCATTGATCTGACAGGCATCTGAAACAAAAACCTTGAGCGGATTATTCCACCGCCAGTGGTCAAAGTCATTGATCTGACAGGCATCTGAAACTGCGGCCACGTCGCTTGATGACGTGTTGAGGTGGTCAAAGTCATTGATCTGACAGGCATCTGAAACAATCCTTGGCGTTCCATCCCGCAAAACCAAGTGGTCAAAGTCATTGATCTGACAGGCATCTGAAACCTAGCTTCTGATCGTCCGCCTCGATGCCTAGTGGTCAAAGTCATTGATCTGACAGGCATCTGAAACCCAGAATCACATGTTTCAGGAAGCGCAGTGGTGGTCAAAGTCATTGATCTGACAGGCATCTGAAACGCTGCGCCACGGCGACTACGACGGGGCCATGTGGTCAAAGTCATTGATCTGACAGGCATCTGAAACACGTGTGGCGCAACGCCTACGTCGCGTCCGGTGGTCAAAGTCATTGATCTGACAGGCATCTGAAACACGTGTGGCGCAACGCCTACGTCGCGTCCGGTGGTCAAAGTCATTGATCTGACAGGCATCTGAAACGTTTGTGTTGCGCTCGGTATGCGTTGTTGAGTGGTCAAAGTCATTGATCTGACAGGCATCTGAAACGTAATACCGGCGTTCTACTGGGATGCAAAAGTGGTCAAAGTCATTGATCTGACAGGCATCTGAAACGGTTACGTGCCGGTGATTGCCGCCTACAATGTGGTCAAAGTCATTGATCTGACAGGCATCTGAAACATTTCAACGACGGTACGACGACCATTAATGGTGGTCAAAGTCATTGATCTGACAGGCATCTGAAACAATCACGCTACGCGTTACCCGACGTATCTTGTGGTCAAAGTCATTGATCTGACAGGCATCTGAAACTCAAGCCGCTGCATGATGCGATTGAAGTCGGTGGTCAAAGTCATTGATCTGACAGGCATCTGAAACTACGTGGGCGATATTCCCGATTCCATTCCCGTGGTCAAAGTCATTGATCTGACAGGCATCTGAAACCGATAGCCTTAAGGATTCCTGAACAGTTCATGAGAACTGAACGTAATCCTCATCGACATAGTGGCTCATCCCCTCTGTCAGCATGACTTTCTTGCTGCAGCATTCCAGGTCAAGAAGCTGCAACTGGTACCGCAATAAAGTACGGTGCAGATAAAGTAATTGGTCGTTATCACAGTATTGAGTTGTATGAAGCGTCACCAGCATCCTGCTCTCGGCAAGAGCACCGGCAGTATCTACTGCCGTCGAAATTTTATCATACAAGGATCCCAAAGAACTCGTGTCAATCCGAGGTTTGGCCATTGCAATTGCTGCTTTCAAATCCAAATCGCAGGGAATAGTCAGAGGTAGATTTTGACCCCATATCTCATCTTGAATAATTGTTTTTAACTCAGCCTGCAAAGACAATAATCTACTGATTTGCTCCGGCGTAAATCCTTCGATTATTTTCTTGACAGCAAGCTTCTGGAACAAAGCATTATAATCCACTTCATCCGCGCAATCACCAATATAAATTATACTTTTGGAAGCCAAAACAGTTTTTTCTCCCACGCCAAGTACAACAGAATCGGCATCTTCCTGAAGTCCCGCAGATAACTCATAAAAAATTTTTGGAGATGCGCATCCTATAACATTCAGCCCCATCTCAAGTTGCACAGGATCAAGAGGGTACGCAACAAGGCTATCTATCATATAATCACAGTCCTATCATCACTATTCTGTGCATCATCAATCATCGACCCAGCTAAAAACCGAATAGACGAGTACTGTTTTTCCGTAATAATCAACGACTGAACCAAACCTTCAGCAGGCGCAAAACTAGCTACTCTATTCTCCAAAAAATGCGCAGACTCACGCGTGGTCGCCACTCTCACATAAACCGACTCCTGAATCATAAGGAATCCCTCACGAATCAGATTTTTCCTAAATTCCGCATATATTTTTCTCTCATTAGCGGTTTTCATAGGAAGGTCAAAAAAAACTATCACTCGCATAACTCTGTACCGCATCGCACAAACCCCAATTCCGGCAAGCATTCTTCACCAGAAAGATACCGAAGAGCATCTCTCACAAACACACTGATAAGTTGAGTAATCGTAGTACCAAGCTCGGGCACATCGCTTCGCATAAATCTCATCAATTCAACTTTGACTTTGGAATCAAGGTGTTCAGCACCCAATTGAAAGACTCTTTCATCCATAAAAGGACGGAACGGCTCCATCAAATCACAAGCCAAATTAAACGGATTCTTCTCGTTATCATGATGAATTCCAAATTCCGTCAGATAGCCAATTTCCGTTATTTTCCTAGCCACTTCAGAAAGAATAATCGCATACCCATAATCCAAAATCCCGTTTATTCCATTCTCCTCATCGGAACGAACAAACTCATATGTGAATAACCGAGGGAAATACATGTGAGCCGCAACCGCTTCACGATTATCCGAATCTCCAGGCTTCACATCCACAACAAGTGACTTCATTTTCTCAAGGTCAAGACTGTCACAATTCTTCTCCAGCACAGACACTTGATGCGCAATTTTCTCACGAATAATATGCTGCCACAACAGATCTTTACGCGCTTCATCCCAACGTATTTGCTGAATTATGTATGCCCGTCGACTTGATTCAGTCTCATAAGGGCTCGTCTCCCCTATTGGAAGATGCTTGTCGTCGCAGAATACGATTTTCACATCGCGTTTCAACAAATCTGCTATCGCACATGTCGTGATTACCGCCCGTGTCGTTTCAATCATCAACATACCGATATCGTCCATGGGCAATTGGCACACATCATCGTCCGTCTGAATAACTAGCAATCTCATTTTTGTGGAAATCTTGCAATGCCGAGTTACCACTACATTCCGCCATGCCATATACACCTCATCGTGCTATACTTACAGAGGATTGTTTGGTCGTAATCCATGATCAAGGTCATTGACCTGACAGGCATAAATTGAAATAAAGCAAGGTTTCGACCAAGCTTCAGAAGGTTTTATACCTGGCCTTATGGCTGTGAGGCTCCCGATAATGTCGGGAGCCTCTTTTCATTTGTCCGATACTTACTATTTACTTCTTTTTTTGCCTTTCTTTTCAACTCCCCTACCGTTACTCTCTTTTCAAAAAGTCCTGACGGCGACTGGAAGATGAACTCATCTTCGTCGGAAAATGTATAGCCAGATTTGTTATTCATTCGACGCCAGCTACCTGTCATTCCCACAATTGACAGATTTGCCGTTTTCGCATCCGCATGTAATGCGCTGACTATACCCGTGATGACATTCTTCTTCTCATCTTCTGGAAGCTTGTCGAAAGCAACATGCAAGTCAGCGAGCTCCTCCTCGGTGAATCTATGCCACGGATAGAGACACTGTACAGAGCCCAGAATCGAATCGAGAAGCTTCTTCAGATCATCTTTCTCCAAAGAACCTTTCCCTTGAGACAGATCATCAAAATAACAGTACTCTTCATACGGCAACCAAAGCTGCTGAGCATTATTCAATTCGCCAGCCGACTTAATCACCATCAGTCCACCGCCATAACGGATCAACTGCATCTTCGGCACATGACGTAACAGAATGTTCGCTTTCGCATATTCACTCTTCTTCTTCGCCAACACTTTTCGCAGCTCATCATCAGACGGCCTATCCCCTAGCAGCGAATACTCCTGCATCGTTACATTGACCAAGCGGGTCTTCCCCTTTGATTCAATCAGAACCGCGTAGGCAGGCTTCGCACTGGAGAAACCTCCATAAAGGGAAGTGTCTTGCTTGGCACCATCGAAAGGAATACCCTTAATTCCTTTCGGATCAGTCGCAGCATATCTTGTCTCATCGTACAGCGCCCCGAAATCGTCTCCGACTTTCTGGGTAACGAGCATCTTACGATAATTCATCACCTTACGCAGATAATCTTTGTCTTCCTCAGACCAAACAACTTCTCCAGTACGCGGATTAACTCGCTTTTGTTCATCTTGAGAACGCATCGAGCCAACAATAAAACCAAACGCACGGCCTTGTTTTCTGTCTTCTGCGCTCAGTTTCTCACGATATCCACGCAGGTAATCACGCAAATACTGGTTATAAGAATTCTGTGCACCGTCAGAAACCTCACCATCCGCAAAGAAACCACGATTGGCCGCAAACTGTCCAGCGATGCCGACGCACAGCGCATCTTGCGCGTGATGGTAATCGTTGATGTCACGATTCTTATGCGAGAATCCCAAATATCTGTGCATTTCTTTAGTCAATTCCGCATTGAGACCAATGACCGCCGCGCTATTGCCATACCGTTGGCGCATCAACGTTGCGACATTCTTCATAATCTGCCTTGTTTCAACCAGCGAACGCTGAACAAAACGTTCTTTCTCACGCTCCGAGAATTCGTTTTGACGAGTCAATCGCTCGAACTTAACGCGGCTGATTAATCCATTGTCTAAAAGTATCTGCCAGAAATTACGCATTCGGTCTGCGATCTGAGGCATATACGTGAACGAATCCGTCTTGCGAGCGTTCTCAGCACGCGCCACGAGCACTCGATTGTCGATCGAATCGTTCTGCGTCACCGCCTGGGGAATAATATGGTCAATGTCATACGCCGATGAAAGCCTATCGAGATCTAATTCCTCGCCCGTGTACATGTCTTTTCCAAGCTGCGTGTAGTACAGGAACAGACGATCATCCTGAAGATCCTTATCACTGCACGCATTAAGCTCGTCCGCGATTCCCTTGAATTCCTTCCCCAGATTCGCATTCCTGTACAAATCCTGTAGACGGCTCTTTCGAGATATCGTCCGGCCACTTGGCTGAATATCATCCGCCAACTCCAAGAAAATTCTTGACGGCCGTTTGCCAACTGCCTTAGAAATATCATCAATCAAACGAATCGACTGAATAATTCCTCGTTTTACCTTTGGTGAGACCCTCAAATCATCAACGACTTCCATAAGAGAACTACCGTTTTCTGCACCAAGGTTTTCTTGCTCAATCCAATCAGAAAAACCTAATTGCTTGTCGGTAATGATCTCCATTAAATTACGGTCTTCAGCACGCATAATTTCAATAATGCTGTGTTTACGCGGCGCGAAATCATCACTAATCTTGCACTCACCAGCTTTTGTTGTCAGCAATTTGCGAGACAAACGCCCCCAACCAGTGTAATGAGTGTTTACGAGCAAAGCGCAGTCCGCTTCCGAAATGCCTTCAAGCTGCCGCAACTGATGCAAGAGCGTTTCTTTATCTTCAAATACAGTCTGCAGCTCAACGATCTTTTCCATCAAATCGCGATGCTCATTCACGTATTTCTCGCCGAATATTCTACACATCTTGCCATACGTTGACAATGAACTCGTAAATTTCGATTCATCCGACAAGCCAGACAACTCGTATGTACGTCCATATTCTTTGCGCAAAAGATTTTCCGCAGTCCTCTTTGTAACAGTCTGCCCTTTCATGAAAAGACGCTGACACAGAAGAGTTTTTTCTTCACGGCCAAGACGCATTCTGCGCTTATCATTCCAATGATTTCCAGTGCGCACAGACAAGCGAACATTGTTGAGCTCATTCAGAACCTCATACTCCTGATACAACAGGGAGTTCTTCGGCAGCGTCGGCTCACCCAATAAGTAGCTATCAGTACCCACCAATCGTTCAATGAACTTTCGACCAGAGGCGTCCTTGTCGACCATCTCATCGAAATTCCACGGCGTGATTTCACCCTTCTTCTTTCTTACCATCCAATGGTTTTCACTATTATCAGATTTCTGAAGATCTTCAGGCACAACCAAAGGACCAACAAAATAGGGCACACGGAAAGCCAATAACCCTTCAATTTTATTAATCTGCTTTCCGTCTTTTTCAAAAGCATCAAGCAAGAAAGGATAATACTTTCCCTGTTTCTTGATAATTTGTTTCAGCTCATTTTGGTGCAGCTGATGCGGAATAACTCCATTATCTGAATCTCGTTGAATCGGAAAAAGTTTATCTTCTTCAATATCATGAATCAGTCTGTTTTTATCCGTTTCCGAAAGATCAGACGTTTCAATCATCTTTTTGAAAAAGACATTGGCTTTCTTTCGCATATTCTCATACGCGCTTTCGCCACGTACACTTTTACGTTGGCCACTATCTATTTTCCAGCCAACTAGAATGCCATAGTTCTCGTTTATGTCTTTCTCATTCTCTTTCGTACGCAATTGCAATTTAATTAGATTCCAATTGGCGCGATGAGCATCATAACTTGCGCATTTTGAATCGGAAACACTCGTAGACCTTCCTAACAACTGTTTCAGAGCGATTGCGTTGTACTGCCCCTGCATGCGATCCAAGAATTCGCGTTCCTCATCATCAAGAAGTCCCGAATCTACAATCTGAACACACTTCTCTTCATAGTCAGACTTATTGAAATAAATACCAAGTATCTTCTTATTTTCAGAAGAAAACTCTTTGCTGACGAATATTTTCGCGAGATCAAGTTTATTACCTTCAAGTCCAGCAAAAATAGTCTTGACAATAGCTCTTTGTTCACGAGACAAATCGTTTACAGCACTAAGCGCTTCAAGCGCATTATCGACTCGCATGGAGCGCGAGCCGCGCGTTGCGCACAAAGCATCAGCTAACTGGCCATTGGCAGGCGCAACCAACTTGTTCTCATCATCTTGCTCAATATCGCTGTTTTGCTCACCTTCCGACATTTCATAACGGGTGATTCTTCCAAGAAGTTTCAGCAGCTCATCTTCTTTGAACGCATTCGACGATTCCAGGGTTCCCTCAACCAGAAAATTACCGCGATATTTCACCATATGATGAATGGCAAGATAGATTTCTCTAATATCATGCTGAGAGTCATCTTCCATTAATGCTTTGCGCAGGTGATAAATAGTTGGGTATTTCTCATAAAAACGTTTGTCCTGTTCGTTTGAATCAAACAGAACACTACCGTACCAACAATCCGCATTGTTTTCATCATCAGGATGGACCCAAGAATACTTCCTACGAGCCAAAAATGAAGGATCAATTTCAGACAACGCCTGGTCAAACAAAGCATCAAGAAGACGGAGGCGCCAACGCCTGCGCGAGTACCTTCTGCGTGTGGTACGTGCCATTCGGCGAGATTCAGCCGTATCAGCCGGATCGAAAAGTCGCACGCCAATGAGTTCATGCCCCTTTGCACGTACAAGCCGATAATTCGGGGTGAAGGCCGACCAGCCAACGGATGCGTTTCCGATATCCAACGAAATTGCATAATCATCGACATAATTCTTGCGGCTCATAAGACCTCCATCGGTATCAGAAATGCTTAGGTACAGCCTATACCACCATTCCCCTCAAGCTATGCGCAACACACTCTATTACAGACCACTCCAGCGTCTGGATTCTCCCACCGACCGGAAAAATCCTCTCGTTCAAAGCCTTCTCAGCGGGCAAATCCTTCCAGTCACTGGAACATTCTTCCCGCAAACATGCCTCCAAAAGTCCCGATTCTTCCAGCCACTGGAGGAATCGTCCCGATCAAAACCCGCTCAGCGACCCAAAACATCCAGTCAATGGAGGAATCACCCTGCTTACAGACCCCTTTGCGTCCTGATTCTTCCAGCGACTGGAGGAATCAGGACGCAAAAGGCTATTGATTTGACGGTTCGAATGGGCTTTCATGGCACCCGTATGCGTTCGTGTGGCGTTCATCGGAGGGGGTCAGGGGGAACCTTCGCGCTGGGCCGGACCGGTATTCGCTGCGATGCGCTTGCGATACGGAGGCTGTGATTGTTGCGAACCAAAACGAAAAAAAATGCGCGGAGAACATGAAGGGATTCGAATCGGCCCACTGACGGGACACATGGGACGCGGTCGGACTTCGATGACGAACGCACGGCGGGCGAAGGCTCGAAGGCGTTTTCGGAATCGTTGGTTCCGATATGTGACACGCGCGGCGGGTCGGGGCCAAAGGTGTCGAAACGGAGGGAACCTGGAGGGAACCGACAATCGGAAGGAACCAAAGCAAAACCCCGGAAACCGAATGTTTTCAACGGTTTCCGGGGTTCCAATCCGGGCGGAGGATACGAGATTCGAACTCGTGAGGCTGTTACACCAACACGCTTTCCAAGCGTGCGCCATAGACCACTAGGCGAATCCTCCATTGCGCTGTTTGCTGCGGTCTTTTAGCCTCAACAGACAACTCGAAGAGAATACCACAGACTCGCGGACAAGCAAAACCGTCGCGTGTTGTGCGTGTGTCGCGCTTGGCGGCTCGCGCGTCCGGGATCCCTCCGGCGCTCCGATGCCCGAATTCAGTAGTTGTTCGAGCCGGCACCCTCGAAGCGCACGTTGAAGCCGCGCCCGTAGTGCAGGAACATGTCGGCGCCGTAGCGGTCCGCGTCGCGGTGGGTGAACAGCATGCGGATGGCGAATGCGGTCTGCACGTCGTGCGGCAGGGCGCGGAACGCCTTGTGGGCGTTCCATCCCGTCTCGGTGATCGCCTGGTCGGGCACACCTACCAGCTTGTCGGCGTGCAGTCCGGCAAGAACCGGCCCGCCACGGCTTCCGGCGATTCCACACTGTCCATCGCCGACATGCCCGAGACCCTGACCGACGCCAAGAAGCAGGCCTGGAAGTTCACCCAGATCGACCAGTCCGACACCGAGCGCCCCGACCTCAAGGCCTACGTCATCACCAATACGGACTGCAAGGTGCTCGTCGCCAAGGACGGCACCAACGCCTTCAGCGATGAGTCGGTGGAAGACGCCAAGTCCGACCCCGCGGCCCGGTGGATTTTCAACACGTCCGACGGTGCCACCTACCAGCTGCTCAACGCATCCGCGAAGCAGAACATCAACGTCGACGCGTTCGACCCGAAGGCCGGTGCGGCCGCTTCCGATGAGGAGGACGGCGATCTGACCGACAAGATCCTGGTCGAAGGTTCGGCGAACACCGAGAAGGACGGCGAATACACGCTAATGTATTCGGTGACCGACTCCGAAAGTGCGTCATACACGGTCAAGCGTGTCGTGACCGTCAAGGAGAAGTCAGAGCCGACCGAACCGACGAAGCCGACTGAACCGACCGAACTGACGAAGCCGACTGAGCCGACGAAACCCGGCGACACGGTGAAGCCGAACAAGCCGGATGCCGGCAACAAGCAGCCCGGCCTGTCGAAGACCGGCGCCTCTGTGAGCGGCGTGTTCGGCGCGTTCGCGGCACTGCTCGCGGTCGGTGCCGGCGCGGCGCTTGCCGCCCGCCGTCGGCGCGAGCCCCGGCGCTGAATCAGCGGATCGGCATATGATGCCGGTCGGTCACCTATTCGGTGGCCGGCCGACTTTTTGTTGACTGCCGGGGCCTCACGCGGGAGGTGAAGTCCACCCATCCCGCCAAAGTCCCATCTGAGTGTCTTCGGATGGGACTTTCGCCGGAACAAGTCGAAAGGAACCGGGGCCGGGACTCATGGGCTGGCGCATTGCCAGTCGGCCCTGTGTTCGTGTCGCGTGGGATGATGGTGGCATGGTGACATCGAACGTTGTGGAGTTTGCGGGGAAAGCGCGCATGCCGCGCCTCGGCATGGGAACGATGGCGCTCTCTATCGAGGGACGCCCGGACCGGGCGACGGCCATCGGCACGATCCATGCCGCGCTTGATGCCGGAGTGCGTTATCTCGACACCGCATGGTCGTATTATCTGCCAAGCGAACCGGGGCCTGACGGTACAGGCGTGCCGCGTGATTTCGGGTACGGCGAGATGCTGGTGCATGCGGCGCTCGCCAGCTGGAGCGGTCCGCGCGATGAGGTTCTGGTCGCCACGAAGACTGGTTATCGCCGAACGCTGGAAGTGACGAACCGCGACGCGGAAGATCCTCAGCAATCCCCGGGCGACGGCGCGAGCGCATCCGCATCCGAGCGACAGCACCTGCAGGCGGCCGGCAGCCGGTACGGGTGGATGGCCGACTCGCGCCCGGAGACGATGATTCGTGACGCGAAGGAGTCCGCTCTCCGCCTCGGCGTCGACGCGCTCGATCTGTTGTATTCGCATGGCCCTGACCCCGCGGTTCCGTATGAGGATACGGTCGGCGCGCTGAAAACCTTGCTGGATGAGGGCGTGATTCGGTTCGCCGGCATCTCGCGCGTGGACAATGCGCAGATTGACACCGCCCGTGGGATTCTCGGCGACCGTCTGATTGCGGTGCAGAACCAGTTCTCGCCATCGCATCCCGACCCCGAGCATACGATGGGTCACTGTGCCGATCTCGGTCTTGATTTTGTGTGCTGGTCGCCGCTCGGCGGGTTCCTGGACGCATTCGACAGTCATGCGTATGATCCGTTCCGCACGGTCGCAGCGGCCCGCGGCGTCTCGTACCAGCGTGTGGTGCTCGCGTGGGAGCTGACCAGATATGACCGTCTGTTCGCCATTCCCAGTGCTCGCAACCCGCATGAGGTCCGGGACTCGTTCGCCGCAGTCAATCTCACACTCGCCCCTGAGGAGCTGTCTTTACTGCCGTGAATTAACGCTATGAGTCACCGTCATAAATACGGGACAGGCTCGTCGTCAAACGAGCCTGAGATACATGCTGGTGGTTCCGGGAATCGGTTGAAAACCGAAATGCGCATAGAACGCGCGTGCTTTATCGGCGTAAGGTTCCACAATGAGCGCACGTGACCCTAGTGCGCCGCTGACGGATCGTGCTCGCAGTGCCGAATATGCACTCAGCGTGTAGAATCCCGCCGGTTCACCTGACGCAGTGAATGACACGTACGCGACGGCCGTCCCATGCTGGGCCGATGACGGTGCGCGTTGTGCGGCCCACTTGTCGATGAACGGTACTCCACAAGAGAACTTCCCCCCATTCTCTCTTCCGGGCCGAGCTTGCGCGGACGTTGGGAATGATGGATCATGCCCACTGCGGATCCCTTTCCATGAGTTTTTCGGCTGCTGGCGGAACCGGCTGATCCAATGCCTGTATGAAATCTTCGAATGCCTGTGATTCCAGATGCAGGACGGTTGCTTCTTCTATATCCTTACGGGCTGATTCCAGGAGATGGCGAGTGGTCCATTGCGTGAGCGCGCTGCCGGTCAGCTCGGCGGCACGTTCGATGAGCTGCCGTTGCGCATCCGTCAGTCGAATGTCAAGCCGGGACGTTTTCTGTTTCGATACCGTTTGCTTCGTTAGTGTCGCCATAGAATTGTTGCACGGAAAAAGCGTACAGATCAAGTTTAGTAGCGGGGGAGTAAAGCGCGGACATATAATCACATACTGTAAATTGTTTATGGTGTGAGATAATATTACAGATGTTTGCACGATGTATATGCCGCTGGAATGTATTGGCGGTACTCCGCGGAGCGCGGTAGTGCGGCAATGGTCGAATCGGAAGGCGGCGCGAAATGGGTTTTGAGCGGGAGGCGCTCAGCGAACTGTACGCCAGCGTGTGGGGCAACCGTTCCAAGATGCAGAAGGAGTTCGCGCGCGGTGCGCATGGCGAGCCATTCATTCTGCACGAGCTCGCACTGCGCGGCACCATGACGCCGTCGCAGCTTGCCAGTTCGCTGAAGGCCAGCTCCGGCCGCATCTCCACAGTGCTTGCCGCTCTGGAGAAAAAAGGGTTGATCACCCGAGACATCGACCCGGACGACCGCCGCATCATCCGCGTGAACCTTACGGATGCTGGGCGAGAGCGGTCCAAGTGCGACTTGGAGGAGATGCGTTCGGCAATCTGTTGGATCTTCTCGCAGATGGGGGAGCGGCGCACGCGCGAGTTCGTTGATCTGCTGTCGGAGTTCTCGACATACATGGCCATCTGCCATCCCGGCGCTCCGCGCCCGACCCCCGATGAGGTGCGGGCAGCGTTCGCCGAGCGTGACAGGCGTGTCGCCGATCACATGCGGACCGAGCGCGCGAAGGCCGGCGAGGAGTAGCTTCTTCCGCCGGCTGCGGATGACGCGGGGGGCGTGCCGTGTCTCTCGTGCGCAGTCAGCGCAAAGCGCGCCATTCACAGCGAATACACAGAATAATGCGTAATATCTTACACTGTAAGTAATCTAACAACAGAAACTAATTCGGGCATCGGATATCGATGCCGCGGCAAATAACGTAACCAATCACCAACAAAACACAAGGGGAAAGCCAATGCTTCGCATCCTGAAATACCTCTCCAAAGCGGAGATCGGTCAGATGCTCATCGCCCTGGTGACCATCGTCGGGCAGGTCTTCTTCGACCTCAAACTGCCCGATTACATGTCAGACATCACCACGCTCGTCGAGACGCCGGGCAGCGCGATGAGCGACATCTGGATCGCCGGCGGCAAGATGCTGCTCATCTCCCTCGGCTCCGTCGCCTGTGCCATCGTCACCGGCTACATCTCCGCACGCGTCGGCTCGTCATTCACCCAGCGCCTGCGCTCGCTCGAATTCCGCAAGGTCGAATCCTATGGCCCCGCCGAAATGAGCAAATTCTCCACCGCGAGCCTCATCACCCGCTCCACCAACGACATCACGCAGATCCAGATGTTCATCACCATCGGCCTGCAGCTCATCGTCAAGTCGCCGATCATGGCCGTATGGGCCATATGCAAGATCGCCGGCGAAGGTTTCGAATGGACTCTCGCCACCGGCATCGCCGTCGTCATCCTGCTCGTCGCCGTCGTCATCATGATGGCCATGGTCATGCCCAAGTTCAAGGCCATGCAGAAGCTCACCGACAACATCAACCTCGTGGCCCGCGAAAACCTCACCGGCCTGCGCGTCGTGCGCGCCTACAACGCCGAGGACTACCAGGAGGCCAAGTTCACCAAGGCCAACAAGGACCTCACCGACACGCAGCTGTTCACCAACCGCGTCATGGCGTTCATGATGCCGCTGATGAACACCGTCCTGAACGGCCTGATGCTCGCCGTCTACTGGATCGGCGCCTATCTGATCGACGCCGCCGGCCTGACGGACAAGCTCAACGTGTTCTCCAACATGGTCGTCTTCTCCAACTACTCCGTGCAGGTCATCATGAGCTTCCTGCTGATGAGCATGGTGTTCGTGCTCTGGCCGCGCGCCGATGTGTCCGCGCAGCGCGTGCTCGAAGTGCTCGACACCGATCCGATCGTCAAAACCGGCACCAAGACCGCCGCCGACGTGGCGCGTCTGGGCGGCGGGAAAACCGGCACCGTCGAGTTCCGCAACGTGAGCTTCACCTACCCCGGCTCACGCGAGGCGACGCTCGAAGGCATCGACTTCACCGCCGAAAAGGGCCAGACCGTCGCGTTCATCGGCTCCACCGGCTCCGGCAAGTCCAGCCTCATCAACCTCGTGCCGCGCTTCTACGACGTGTCGGCCGGGCAGGTGCTCGTCGACGGTGTGGACGTGCGCGAATACGATCTGAAAGCCCTTCGCGACAAGATCGGATACGTGCCGCAGCAGTCCGTGCTGTTCAAGGGCACGGTCGCATCCAACGTGAGCTACGGCGACGACGTGAACGGGGCAAGCTCCGCGGACGTCGAAATGGCCGACACCTCCACTCCGGCCGGCCGCAAACGCGAAGCCGAACTCATCGCCGCGGGCAAGAGAGCGGAAGGCGCCGCAATGCCGGCTGAACAGATGAACCGGGTCAAGGCGGCGGCCGGCGTCGCTCAGGCCACCGAGTTCGTCGAGCGCATGGACGGCACATACACCGCCCCGATCGCACAAGGCGGGTCCAACGTCTCCGGCGGCCAGAAGCAGCGCCTGTCAATTGCGCGCGCCGTCTACCGCCACCCCGAAATCCTGATCTTCGACGACTCGTTCTCCGCGCTCGACTTCAAGACCGACCGCGAAGTTCGCGACGCACTCGCCAAAGAAGCCAAGGGATCCACCAAGCTCATCGTCGCCCAGCGCATCGGCACGATCATGAACGCCGACCGTATCATCGTGCTCGATGACGGCAAGGTCGTCGGCCAAGGCACCCATCAGGAACTGCTCGACACCTGCGATGTCTACCGTCAGATCGCCGAATCCCAGCTCAGTCAGTCGGAACTGACCGCGTGAGATCAATACGGACTTTTAAGGAGTAACAAATGCCAGGACCAAGAGGACCAATGGGCGGCGGCCGCACGGTCGAAAAGCCTGCCAATTTCGGCAACGTGATGGGCAAGCTCGTCCACTACTGCCGCAACTACCTGCCCGTCATCATCATTGCGCTCGTGCTGGGCGCGGCTGGCACGATATGCCAGATCATCGGACCGGACAAACTCAAGGACATGACCAACGAGATCGTCAAGGGGCTGCCGGCCGTCGTGAACGGCAAGCCGGTGATGAACTCGGTCGATTTCAACGCCGTCGGCCGCATCGCCTGGCTGCTCGTCGCACTGTACGTCGGCTACGCGGTGCTCAGCTACGTGCAAAGCTGGATGATGGCGAACGTCACCCAGCGCACCGCCCAGCGCCTGCGCGAATCGATCTCGGTCAAAATCAACAAGCTGCCGCTCAAATACTTCGACAAGGTCAGCTACGGCGACGTACTCTCCCGCATCACCAACGACGTCGACGCCATCGGCCAGACGCTCGGCCAGTCCCTCGGCTCGCTCATCACCTCGGCGACGCTGTTCGTTGGCGCGCTCGTCATGATGTTCTACAACAACGTCATCATGACCCTGTGCGCGATCGGCGCGAGCATACTGGGACTCATCATCATGATGGTCATCATGAAATCCTCGCAGAAATACTTCGCCCGCCAGCAGATGGCGCTCGGCGACGTCAACGGCCACATCGAGGAGATGTACGCCGGTCACCTCATCGTCAAGGCGTACAACGGCGAGGCCGACTCAATCCGCCGCTTTGAGAAGTACAACGCCGACCTGTACGAATCCGGCTGGAAATCGCAGTTCCTGTCAGGCCTGATGATGCCGCTGATGAACTTCGTCGGCAACTTTGGCTACGTGATCGTGTGCGTGGTCGGTGCGGCGCTCGCCATGGACGGACAGATCGAATTCGGCGTGATCGTCGCGTTCATGATGTACATCCGCCTGTTCACCCAGCCGTTGAGCCAGTTCGCGCAGGCGTTCCAGAACCTGCAGCGCTGCGCGGCCGCCGCCGAGCGCGTGTTCGGCTTCCTCGAAGAGCCGGAGATGGATG
>OATA01001080.1_pt1 | contig 18592 bp, 17 predicted proteins | sample 1516451 | NCBI WGS metagenome assembly OATA01 (sample SAMEA2579905, study PRJEB22360) | human gut metagenome | biome: human gut; feature: human-associated habitat; material: faeces | place: Denmark | collected 2008/2010 | reverse complement strand
GTAGCCAAATAGCCATCTGTACAAGTAACCATATAACCATCTGTACAAGTAGCCAAATAGCCATCTGTACAAGTAACCATATAACCATCTGTACAAGTAGCCATATAGCCATTTGTACAAGTAACCAAATAGCCATCTACCCAAGTAGCCATATATGATATTCTGTATCATTTTGATAGAATTAGTATCATTCTGCTTTTCCTTTATGCGTGTGGATACAGGGACGAAGAAGGACATGAAGAAATTACTATCAGATAAAAACGGCTATATCTTTGTAAGTGGGTCTTTTCTCTTTTTTTGATTAGGGAAGTCCACCCGCAGGGGAGAGCACCCCGCATGGCAAAATCTGAAACGGAGTGAAAGATTTTTATCTGCTCCAGCAGATAGCCAGTTGTATTTTCGTCGAACGAAAAGCAAATTGTCCGACGACAATCTGCCTCCCACCACAGGTGGGTAAATTGCTCCCATGTCGCAATTAAAAATCTATATATATTAAGAATATGAAAACTAGAGAAAAAGGAAGAAAGAAAAAGGATGAAGGTTTAGTCAAAGAAACAAGAGTAGGCTTTAGGCTTAGCCCTGAAGAATTGATTGAACTTGAAAGGTTAGTATATAATGCTGAAGCTAAAAACCGAACTGAATACATAAAAGCAGCTATCTTCAGAAGAGAAATACGGGTGACGAAAGTAGATGCTGGAGTGAAAGAGTATTGGAAACTACTGAATAATATTCAGGCTCAATATCGTAAATTCGGTATCAACTATAATCAGGTGGTAAAGATATTGCATACCACATTTGAAGAAAAGAAAGCACTGGCTTTCCTTTATAAATTGGAAAATATAACTATTGAACTGGTGAACTTGAACAAAGAGATCATTGAATTAACAAAGAAAATAGAGAAAGAATGGTTGCAAAAATAAGTCATGGAAGTTCTGTCTACGGAGTTTTCGAATACAATCAAAGCAAAGTAGATAATGGGGAAGCTACAGTATTGAATAGCTTTAGGTTTATTCATGATGAAAACTATCACCACAGTGTGAGTAACTGTGTGAGATCATTGGAAGATTGGTTGAATGCCAATAAGCGGACGGAGAAACCTATGGTTCATATATCACTAAATCCAGACCCTAAAGATGTGATCAACGATGAACAGGCTGTAGAGATAGCAGAAAAGTACCTTGATCAGATGGGCTATGCTGATCAGCCATATATTTTATATAAGCATGAAGACATTGCTCGGACCCATTATCATATTGTAACGATCTGTGTTGGATTAGATGGTGTGAAGATAAATAGCGATTTTGAAAAAACAAAATCAATGAAGATATGTAGGGATATTGAAATAGAATATGGCTTGAATATTCCGGCTCAGAAAAAAAAGAGTGACGGGAAATATCTGGATGAAGTAGACACAAGTTATTTAGAGAAAATAGATTATTCAAAGGGAGATCTAAAAAAAGTAATAACCAAGAATGTGAATGCTATACTTGAAAATTATAACATTAGAAATATGTCCGAATATAAAACGATTCTTGAATTATATAATATAACTGTTACAGAAGTAAATGGACGTAAAGAAGTAAATGGACGTAAAGATGAAAAAGTAATTAAAGGACTCATATATTCTGCAATCGATGAAGATGGTAAGAAGGTGGGTAGGCAGTTAAAATCATCTATATTGGGCAAAAAATTCGGAAGGGATCAACTGGAAAAGAAGTTCGCAAGTAGTAAGCGAAATCGGCTATCCCGCAAAGACAAAGCGACGCTAATGACGGTTTTGTTGCAATCTATGTATCAATGCAAATTTAGAACTCGTTCTGAATTTACGGAGCTTCTAAAAGAAAGAGGATTGGATTTGGTTTTAAAAGAAAAAAAGGATGGCAAACTATTTGGAGTGACTATTGTGGACCACCATACCCAAAGAATACTAAAAGGTTCCGAGATTAATACGATATTTAGTGCAAAATCGTTGAAAGAATTCTTCGATAATCCGAACTATATCATTCCCATCGCTCTGGAAGTTTCCCCACTTAAAGAAAAAGAAGAAGAACATTTCAAGAATCCGGAAAGCTCAATTTTGGACGGACTGTTTATTGGCAGAGATTTTGATCCGGAAGAGGAAGCATATAAAAGGATACAACGTAAGAAGAGAAAAAGAAAAAATCCAAGAATCCAATAATAAACTATTAAATATAAAAATATGGGACAAGAAGATGATCAAAGAGGGATGGGTAAGGTAATAGATTTGTTGCGTGCAATATCTATATTACTCCTTGTCTTAAATGTTTATGTATTCTGCTTTGAATGGTTTTTTCAAAAAGGAATCGAAAACAAAATCGTTTCACAGGTAATTTTTAATCTTTCGAAAACCGGGTTATTTGAGCATTCGCTGAATACCAAATTAGGAAGTTTGCTTTTACTGGGCTGTAGTTGTTTGGGGGTTAAAGGTGCCAAAAGCGAAGCTGCTTCATGGAAACAAATACTTATTGCGGCAGGAGTAGGTACATTGCTGTTTTTTTTCAATGATATTGTCTCCTGGATAGGGCTTGCAGTAAATAAACAAGTTTTTATTTATGCCGGTACAATGTGTGCCGGATATATTGCATTGTTTGCTGCGGCAATATGGATTTCCAGGTTGATCAATGTTAACCTTATGGAAGATACTTTCAACACAGAGAACGAATCTTTCATGCAAGAAACTCGCTTAATAGAAAATGAGTATTCTGTCAACCTTCCAACTCGTTTTTGGTATGATAAAAAACAATGGGATGGATGGATTAATGTCGTAAATCCCTTCCGTGCTGTACTTGTCTTGGGCACACCGGGTTCCGGTAAGTCTTATGCTATTATCAATCAGTTTATTAAAACACAGATAGAAAAAGGATTTGCAATGTATATATATGATTTTAAGTATCCGGATCTATCTACAATTGCTTATAATCATTTGCTGAATCACACAGAAGGTTACGAAGTCAAACCTGTTTTTTATGTGATAAACTTTGATGATCCAAGCCATAGTCATAGATGTAATCCTATTAATCCTGCATTTATGACTGATATCGCTGACGCATATGAAGCTAGTTATACAATTATGCTTAACCTCAATAAGACATGGATTCAGAAACAGGGTGACTTCTTTGTAGAATCCCCGATAATCTTACTTGCCGCAATTATTTGGTTTCTCAAAATTTATGAAAATGGAAAGTATTGTACATTTCCGCATACGATTGAATTTCTGAATAAAAGTTATGAACAAATATTTCCTATTTTAACGTCATATCCAGAGCTTGAAAACTACCTCTCGCCATTTATGGATGCATGGGAGTCGCAGGCACAAGATCAGCTGCAGGGACAGCTTGCAAGTGCTAAGATCCCATTGTCCAGAATGATCAGCCCAACTTTATATTGGGTAATGACAGGAGATGATTTTACGCTGGATCTCAATAATCCTAAAGAACCGAAAGTTCTGTGTGTGGGTAATAATCCGGACAGGCAGAACATTTATTCCGCCGCGCTCGGATTATATAATAGCCGCATTGTTAAGCTAATAAACAAGAAAGGAAAACTTAAAAGTTCTATTATTATTGACGAGCTACCGACAATTTATTTTCGGGGACTAGATAATCTGATAGCCACAGCACGAAGTAACAAAGTCGCATCCTTATTAAGCGCACAAGATCTTTCACAGTTGAAACGTGATTATGGGGATGGCGAAAGTAAAGTAATTCAGAATACAGTTGGCAATGTATTTTCTGGTCAGGTAGTAGGCGATACTGCCAAGATCCTGAGTGAACGTTTCGGGAAAGTCCTACAAAAAAGACAGAGCCTGACTATCAACCGAACCGACAAGTCAACTTCAATCAGTACACAGATGGATAGTTTAATTCCTGCTGCCAAAATTTCAAATCTCACACAAGGTGTATTTGTTGGTTCTGTAGCCGACAATTATGACGAGAGAATTGAACAAAAAGTATTCCATGCTGAGATCGTGGTAGATAATGAGAAAGTTAAGATGGAAGAAAAAAGTTATGTTGATATACCCACTATTATAGATTTTGGAAGTGAAGAATGTATGAAACAGACAATCGAAAGTAATTACAGGCAAATTAAAAAAGAGATTGCTGAACTGGTATATTCCGAATATAGCAGATTAGAAGCAGAAAAGAAAAGAAAGAAATGATAGATATCCCCAACTAAAAAAGAAAAAGAGCCTTTATTTTTTTTTAGTTGGGGTATATATTAGAATAGTTGATCAGAATGATTTGTGATCACTCGATAATACTCATAAACGCATCATCATAATATCGGAATGCATTTCAATGTAATCTTTGAAATCTTCAGGATTATTTGTATAGTCAATGACCCTCCTTATTGCAATATCTGCTTTCTTTTGTTTTATTCTAACATAATATCTAATAACGCCACGAGTCTTGTCTGAATGACCAAGGCAATAGTCAATAATATTGTCCGGTATTCCTAAATCGGATGCAAACTGAGCAAACGTCTTACGAGCAGAATAAAAGCAAAAATCAGTTTTTATCCCCACTTCTGTTGCTAGCATTTTTAAGCACTTGTTCAGGTAACATTGGAAATTTTTATAGCTAAAATTATACTGAAAATCTAATAATCCATTTTTTGTTATATATTTGTTTACAATAATTCTTGCCTCTTGTGGCATTGTAAAAGTTATAGGTTTAGGCTCTTGATCGCTATATCTTGTTTTCTTCCTAATGAAATGTAATTCATTCCCACTAAAATCAATATTCATAATATCCACAAGATTAATGCCGCCAAGATAAAAGGAGAGCAGAAATAGATCTTTAGCCAATTCAAGACGTTTATAAGTGGGAGTAAACTTGCGTATTTTAATAAAATCATCAATGCTTATATCAACCTGTTTTATTGCTGACCTGGGCATTTTTGTATATGCAAACGGATGTATCTCATATTTTACTATACCTTCACGGATAGCTTCATTGATACAAGCCTTTAGATGGCATAGACGCATTTGCTTTGTCGCATTGCTTAGTTTAGCCATGCCATTGATGAATTTATCAATCGTAGCAGGAGAGAAGCTCTGAAGCGTAATATCACCTAAAATGGACAATATTTTATCTAAGGTGTATGTGTTCATATCCGCATAACCTTCTCGACCTTCTTTTTTAAAGCGTTTTATTCGCAAATCCATGTATTCTTTTACAGTAACAGGAGTATCTAGCTTCTGTTTTCCTTTTAGTATTTCGACTAATTGCGAACACTTGTAGATATGTGGATTTGAAATGCTATCAAGTTTCTCTTGGTATTCAGAAAGTACATACTTCAATCGCTGATTTAGAGTATTTGCATCTTTCCGACAGACGACAAGACCATTATCAAACTCGTAAAGCCCATCAATTAGATAATCCGTTTTAATGTAACGGACTTCTCTTTTTTCAGTCACTGCAATAAATATGGGATATTTCCCAATTGAATTTTTCCTTGTCTTAAGGATTACAAGATGTAAAGTTGCCATAATTTTAACAGTTAAAAGACAAACAAATCGACAAACAAAATGACTTGTACACGGGTGTTTTTTGCCTTTTTTTTAAAATTGCAACATTGTTTTTAAAAGAAAAACGCTGATTAAATGTGTGATAATCAGCGTTTTGTTCAAGAGCCGCTAGCCAGACTTGAACTGGCGACCTACGCGTTACGAATGCGTTGCTCTACCAACTGAGCTATAGCGGCGGTTTGTTTCTCGTTTACGGCGTGCAAAATTACAGCTTTATTTGAGAAAACAAAAGGATTCTGAATATTTTTTGAGCTTTAATTTAAAATCTTCCTTTACCATAACTCTTTGCATAAAGTAACGGTAGTTTAACTTTCGAACATTCTGCTGCGTGCCAGCATACACGCGCCTACAATACCTGCTTTATCCTTCAATTTGGATGTAATGATGGCAGAGTCTTTGTTGACCAGATTGAGTGAATACTTACGTACCGCTGTTTTGATAGGTTGGGTGATATAATCTCCCGTTAAAGATAAAGTTCCGCCTATAATGACCAGTTCCGGATTGAAGATATTGATTAATCCTGCAATTTGTTTTCCCAGCTTTTGCCCTATTTCTTCAACAATTTCAATACAAAGCAGATCTTCCTTGTTGACGGCTGTGATGATTTCGTCAAGCGTGATGGGGTCTTCTTCACCGGATATTCGGGTGGAAAGAATAGAGCTTTCTCCGCTTTTAATACGCTCCAAAAGAATGCGATGAAGGGCAGAGCCGGATGCTTCTGTTTCCAGACACCCTTTTTTGCCGCAATGGCAGATGATTTCATTGTCGTATGCATTGACGTGACCGAACTCTCCCGAGAAACCGGATTTTCCTGTGTAGACTTTGCCGTCGATAATAATTCCGATGCCGACTCCCCAGCTGACGTTGACGAAAATAATATCTTTTTCTCCTTTTACACACCCTTGCATATATTCTCCGTAAGTCATGGCACGGGTGTCGTTGTCAATGGTTACTTTATGACCCAGCTTTTCCGACAGGACATCCGCCAACGGGCGTTCCTCAAAATTGAACTGGCTGAAACTATATCCGGATTCCGGATTTACCCGTCCCGATACATTTACATTGATATTTAAAATCTTCTCCTTATTAATAGGAAGTTTTTTGATGAAGTTGAGAATGAGTTTGCACAACTCGTTCATCCCTTCTATCGAATTCTCAAATTTATAGGGGATATTCATTTTTAACTCTACCATATCACCTTTAAAATTGATCAGTCCGATATTGACTGCAAATCTTTTGATGTCTACACCTATAAAATAACCGGATTCCGGATTCAATCCATAGAGATTCGGGTGGCGTCCACCGCTGGTTTCCAGTTTTCCGTAATCATTGATATATCCGTCCTCACACATTTCACCGATAAATTTGGTGACTGTGGGCACGCTTAGATCTAGTTCTTTTGAAAGATCGGGAATAGTGGAACTACCATTATATATATAATGTGTAATGATCCTCTTTTTAACGAGGGCATTTTTAGAGCCCATTTCTATTTCTTTCAAGAATTGTTGGTTCATACGTCTCTTATATTTTGTAATATCTACAAAGATAATTAATTTTTTTATTAACTAATAAGGTTCTTGACGAAAAAATTAGAATTGAATCTGAGATGATGCTGTGCTGATTCCTTATAGAAAGTGAATTCTCTCATTGATAGTTATTTGAAATCTTCTTATATAATAAGGTAATAAGGGTACTGGTATCTGAATAGCTTCATATTTATAGTCTTATTAATGAATAAAGAAGCGAAAATCAACTTTATTAATAAAATATTTTATTATCTATTGTTTATTTAATAAATATAGCTATATTTGTACCGTGATATTAATTAAGATGTACCGTAACCAAATCGTATTATGATGAAAAACTTATTCCAAATACTCTGTGGGCTGTTTCTGGTAGTATCATACTCTTCTTGTATGCACTCAGAGGAAGATAAGGTAGATGTACTTATTATAGGTGGAGGTGCCAGTGGTGTAACATCCGGCATCCAGTCTGCTCGTATGGGAGCCAATACACTGATTCTCGAAGAAAGCACCTGGTTGGGTGGGATGCTGACTTCTGCCGGTGTGAGTGCTGTGGATGGAAATTACAGATTGCCTGCCGGACTTTGGGGAGAATTTAAGAATAGATTGTCTGATTATTATGGCGGGCTGGATTCTTTGAAGACGGGTTGGGTAAGTAACGTATTGTTTGAACCGTCAGTTGGAAATAAGATTCTTCACGAAATGGTAGCGGCGGAAAATAATCTAAAAGTCTGGAAACAGGCTTGCCTTGAAGAAGTAAAAAGGACGGGAGATGAGTGGGTCGCTAAAGTGAAGGTGGAAGGACAAGGTGTGAAAACGGTTCGGGCGAAGGTCATGATTGATGCCACCGAACTGGGTGATGTGGCAAAAATTTGTGGAGTGAAGTACGATATTGGTATGGAAAGCAGAGATGACACGCACGAGGATATTGCTCCGGAAAAGAAGAATAATATTGTGCAGGATATTACTTATGTTGCCATATTAAAAGATTATGGTAAGGATGTGACTATTCCGGAACCTGAAGGATACGATCCTAAAGAATTTGCCTGTGCCTGTGCCAGTCCGGTATGCATAACTCCTAAAGAGCCGGATCGCGTCTGGTCTAAAGATATGATGATTACCTACGGGCGGTTGCCGAATCATAAATATATGATTAATTGGCCGATAGAAGGTAATGATTATTATATTAATCTGATTGAAATGACTCCGGAAGAACGCGTGAAAGCATTGGAATATGCGAAACATTATACGATGTGTTTTGTTTACTTCCTGCAACATGAACTGGGGTATAATACACTTGGATTGGCGGATGATGAATATCCGACAGAGGATAAGTTACCTTTTATCCCTTATCATAGAGAGTCCAGAAGAATTCACGGATTAGTCCGCTTTAACTTGAATCATGCACTCAATCCATATACACAGGATGAAAAGCTGTACCGTACTTGTATTGCTGTGGGTGATTATCCGGTAGATCATCACCATACCCGCTATCATGGTTATGAAGAGTTGCCTAATCTGTATTTTCATCCGATCCCTTCGTATGGGTTGCCGTTAGGTACATTGATTCCTCAGGAGGTAGACGGGCTGATTGTTGCAGAGAAATCTATTTCCGTATCGAATATTATGAATGGAACGACTCGTTTGCAACCGGTTGTACTGCAGATCGGTCAGGCGGCAGGAGCTTTGGCTGCACTTGCTGTGAAGAATAATCAGAAGATAAGTGATGTTTCCGTTCGTGATGTTCAGAATGCTATTTTGGATGCTAAAGGATATTTGCTTCCTTATCTGGATGTCCCTGTCTCGGATGTGAAGTTTGCTTCTTATCAGCGGATTGGTTCTACGGGGATTCTCAAAGGAGTCGGTAAGAATGTGGACTGGTCCAATCAGACTTGGTTGAGAGCGGATACGGTATTGCTGGCGTCAGAACTGGATGGTCTGTTTGAAGTGTATCCGGCTGCCAAAGATGAATTCAAAAAAACAGGAGCGGATAAATTAAGTATTGAGGAGGCAGTTCAACTTGTTCAGAAGATAGCAGAAACGGAAAAACTACATACTACTGTTGATCCGCAAGCGCTTTGGAAAGCATACGGAATGCAAGAACCGGATTTGAAACGGAATATTTTGAGAGGGGAGATGGCTGTAATGATTGATCAGGTATTGGATCCTTTCAATAAAAAACAGATCGATATCACTGGTAAGTATATTCAATAGGTTAACATATATCCAAGTAAAAACAAAAAAATAAAACTATGGAAACTAATAATCGTAGAGATTTCTTAAAGAAGGCAGCTTTGGCCGGAGCTTCCGCTTTGGTTGCCCCTTCATTATTTGCAGCTGACGGAGAGGGGAGAGGGGAACTCTCCCCGAAGATCAAGGCTGGCGATTTGGAAAGCAAATTGATTGTTCCCAAAAATAATGGCTTAAAAATTACAGGAACTTTTTTGGATGAAATATCTCATGATATTCCTCATCAGAACTGGGGTGAGAAAGAATGGGATCTGGATTTTCAGCATATGAAAAGAATCGGTATCGATACAGTGATTATGATTCGTTCCGGTTATCGTAAGTTTATGACTTACCCTTCACCTTATTTGCTGAAAAAAGGATGTTATATGCCGTCGGTTGATTTGGTAGATATGTATTTGCGTCTGGCGGAGAAGTATAACATGAAATTTTATTTTGGTTTGTATGATTCAGGACGGTATTGGGATACAGGTGATTTAAGTTGGGAGATTGAGGATAACAAGTATGTGATTGATGAGGTTTGGAAGATGTACGGAGAGAAGTATAAAAGTTTTGGAGGCTGGTACATCAGCGGCGAGATTAGCCGTGCCACGAAAGGGGCTATTGATGCTTTCCGTGCTATGGGAAAGCAATGTAAAGATGTATCGAACGGACTCCCGACTTTTATCTCTCCGTGGATTGATGGCAAAAAGGCTATTATGGGAACAGGGAAACTGACAAGAGAAGATGCGGTTTCTGTACAACAACACGAAAAAGAATGGAATGAAATTTTTGATGGAATTCATGAAGTGGTAGATGCTTGTGCTTTTCAGGATGGACATATCGATTATGATGAGTTGGATGCGTTCTTTACTGTAAATAAAAAATTAGCAGATAAGTATGGTATGCAATGCTGGACCAACGCCGAGTCTTTTGACCGTGATATGCCTATCCGTTTTCTACCCATTAAATTTGATAAGCTCCGGATGAAGCTGGAAGCTGCCAAACGTGCAGGGTATGATAAGGCTATTACTTTCGAATTTTCTCATTTTATGAGTCCTCAATCTGCCTACTTGCAGGCCGGACATTTATATGATAGATACAGAGAATATTTTGAAATTAAATGAGTGATATGAAGTCTACAATTAACTTTGGCTATCTTATTTTCCTTTCTGTTGTAGCAGCTTTGGGAGGATTTTTGTTCGGATATGATACTGCTGTTATATCCGGAACAATCGCTCAGGTTACTCAACTTTTTCAACTGGATACGTTGCAACAGGGGTGGTATGTGGGATGTGCTTTAATAGGTTCTATCGTCGGTGTTCTTTTTGCCGGTATCCTGAGTGATAAGCTGGGACGAAAAATGACGATGATTATTTCAGCGACTCTGTTTTCTACATCGGCTTTAGGTTGTGCGATCTCCGCAGACTTCACCCAATTGGTAGTCTATCGTATTATTGGTGGAGTTGGTATTGGTGTTGTGTCGATTGTTTCTCCTTTGTATATATCTGAAGTGGCTGTGGCACAATATAGAGGGCGTTTGGTATCTTTATATCAATTGGCTGTGACAGTTGGATTTTTAGGAGCTTATTTGATTAACTATCAATTGCTGGCTTATGCTGAAAGTGGTAATCAGTTAAGTATGGACTGGTTGAATAAGATATTTGTTACTGAAGTCTGGCGAGGAATGTTGGGAATGGAAACATTGCCGGCTGTGTTATTCTTCATCATTATCTTCTTTATTCCGGAGAGTCCTCGTTGGCTGATCGTAAGAGGTAAAGAAGAAAAAGCTGTCAATATATTAGAAAGGATATATAATTCAGTTTCAGAGGCTGCAAGTCAATTAAAAGAAACGAAATCTGTATTGACGTCTGAAACAAAATCTGAATGGGCTATGTTAATGAAACCCGGAATTTTTAAAGCGGTCATCATTGGTGTATGCATTGCTATTTTGGGACAGTTCATGGGTGTAAATGCTGTACTTTATTATGGCCCTTCCATTTTCGAAAACGCAGGACTTTCAGGAGGAGATTCTTTGTTTTACCAAGTTCTCGTAGGACTAGTCAACACTCTGACCACCGTTCTTGCTCTTGTGATCATTGACAGGGTCGGCCGCAAGCAACTGGTCTATTACGGAGTTTCGGGGATGGTTGTCTCCCTCCTGCTGATCGGCATTTACTTCCTCTTCGGTGATTCCTGGGGAGTATCCAGCCTCTTCCTGCTCGTTTTCTTCCTGTTCTATGTATTCTGCTGTGCCGTCTCCATCTGTGCCGTGGTGTTCGTGCTCCTTTCGGAGATGTACCCCACCAAGGTGCGCGGACTGGCGATGTCCATTGCAGGATTCGCCCTGTGGATAGGAACGTACCTGATCGGACAGCTAACCCCCTGGATGCTCCAGAATCTCACCCCCGCCGGAACATTCTTCCTGTTCGCAGTCATGTGCGTGCCGTATATGCTCATCGTATGGAAACTCGTGCCGGAGACCACAGGAAAGTCACTGGAAGAGATTGAAAGATACTGGACCCGGTCGGAACAGTAGAAGAAAGAAAGAGACCTTAATAACAGTAAACTAACAACAACTGAGAAGTATAGAGAAGCCGCAGGCGGTTTTCTGCATGGCCATTCAAGAAACGTTTCCCGCCTTCGGTGTACCCTATACCTATCTATAATAAAAACAATATTATGGATTTTAAGAAACTAGCGAATCAGTACCGGGATGAATTGTTGGACAATGTCCTTCCATTCTGGCTCGAGCACTCCCAAGATATTGAGTTTGGCGGTTATTTCAGCTGCCTGGACCGTGAAGGGAAGGTTTTCGATACGGATAAGTTCATCTGGTTGCAGGGACGTGAGGTATGGATGTTCTCCATGCTTTACAACAAAGTGGAAAAACGACAGGAATGGCTGGATTGTGCCGTTCAGGGTGGTGAATTCTTAAAAAAATACGGACATGATGGAAATTATAACTGGTACTTTTCACTCGACCGTTCGGGTAGACCACTGGTAGAACCATACAATATTTTCTCATATACTTTCGCCACGATGGCCTTTGGACAGCTGAGTCTTGCTACGGGAAATCAGGAGTATGCGGACATAGCAAAGAAGACCTTTGAAATCATCCTTTCTAAGGTTGATAATCCGAAAGGCAAGTGGAACAAGCTTCATCCGGGTACTCGTAATCTGAAGAACTTCGCTCTCCCGATGATTCTCTGTAATCTGGCTTTGGAGATCGAACATCTTCTGGATCCCGGTTATCTGGAACAGACGATGGAAACCTGTATCCATGAAGTGATGGATGTCTTTTATCGTCCGGACCTGGGGGGCATCATTGTTGAGAATGTCGATATGGACGGTAATCTGGTGGATTGCTTCGAAGGACGCCAGGTGACTCCCGGTCATGCTATTGAAGCGATGTGGTTCATCATGGATTTGGGCAAACGCCTGAATCGTCCGAAATTGATAGAAAAAGCAAAAGACGTAACCCTGACAATGCTCGACTACGGTTGGGACAAGCAATATGGAGGTATCTATTACTTTATGGACCGTAACGGTTGTCCTCCCCAGCAATTGGAATGGGATCAGAAACTTTGGTGGGTGCATATTGAATCTCTGATATCACTGCTGAAAGGTTATCAGCTGACCGGAGACAGGAAATGTCTGGAATGGTTTGAAAAAGTGCATGACTACACATGGTCGCACTTCAAAGATCCGGAATATCCGGAATGGTACGGATATCTGAATCGCAGAGGGGAAGTTTTGTTACCGCTGAAAGGTGGTAAATGGAAAGGGTGCTTTCATGTACCAAGGGGATTATTTCAATGCTGGAAAGTATTGGAACAGCTATAGAAACAATGAATTATTATGTTAACCAATCTTATTAATAATCTAAAAATTAATTCTATGACAGAGTTTAACTCAAAAATTAAGCAAAACTCTCGCATATTGAAGATATTTCTTTTCTCAATATGCGCACTTTTTGCATGTGCTATCAATGCTCATGCACAGAGTTTGGTGCAAGGTACTGTTACTGATGAGACAGGAGAATCTCTACCTGGTGTAAGTGTTGTAGTAAAGGGGAGTACTAATGGTACAGTTACAGATGTTAATGGAAAATACAGCATTCAGGCGACTTCAAAAGATATATTGTCTTTCTCATATGTAGGTATGGCGGAACAAGATATAAAAGTTGCCGGACAGAAAACGATCAATGTGGTGATGAAGGATGATGTGGCATCTCTGGATGAAGTGATTGTTGTTGGTTATGGTACTGCAAAAAAACAATCCCTGACAGGAGCGGTTTCTGCGGTCAAAGGCGACGAACTGTTAAAGGCACCGGCAACCAATGTATCAAGTTTGTTAGGCGGACGTTTGCCGGGCATTTCTTCTGTTCAAGTCTCCGGAGAACCGGGTGATGACCAAGCAGTATTGCGGGTTCGTGGTTCTATTTACAATGTTACTTATATTGTAGATGGTATGCCTCGTTCCATCAATGACATTGATCCTAATGATATTGAGAGTGTATCTGTCTTGAAAGATGGAGCTTCTGCGGCTGTGTACGGTTTGAAAGGCGCAGGTGGTGTTATCATCGTTACAACAAAGAGAGGACAGGAAGGAAAGTCAAGAATCACATATAACGGTTCAATAGGAGCATCTATGAATGCAAACTTCCCACAGTTTATGAATGGTCCCCAGTTTGCATATTATTATAATATGGCTGATATGATGGATAAGCTGGCTAACGGAAGTATTGCGGACATGAAACAATATACACCGGTATTCACAAAAGCAAATGTGGAAGCGATGTTGAACGGCGACCCTACTGATGGATGGGATAACGTCAATTATATTGATAAAGTGTTTGGCACAGGTATCAATCAGAAACACAACATCACCGTACAGGGTGGTAGTGACAAAATGCGTTATTTCACATCTGTCGGCTATTTGGGACAGGATGGTAATATTGATAACTTTACTTATAAACGGTACAACTTAAGAACTAACATTGAAACTCAGCTGGCCAAGAATTTCCAGTTAAGTTTGGGAGTTGCCGGAAATGTAGGAAAACGTGAAACTCCGGGATATGCTTCCGGTGGTACGGATTCTAATTCCGAATTGGGAGAACAGGGCTGGTTATCGGTAGCTCACCAGACTGTCATGATGCATCCGTATTTACCGGAAAAATATGATGGACTTTATACCGCTACTACACAGAATAATACAAGCTTACCGAATAGTCCGCTAGCAGCTATTTATGAATCCGGCTACAAACATACTAATAGCTTTGATTTGCAGACTAACCTCTCTTTACAATATAATCTGCCTTGGGTAAAAGGATTAAGTGTAAAGGTTACCGGAGCTTATGACTACAAGACCTCACATAATAAGAACCTAAATACGCCTTATTCTACTTATATCAATAAAATGCCGACCTCCACTACGGACTGGACTTGGACTAAAGCGGATGATCCTCGTGGAACTGCAAATGGAATAAATTTAGGTGAAGGACAATTCAGTTCCCGTCAAATGGTAGGCCAGGGAAGCATCAATTATGCGAATTCTTTCGGTAAGCATAATGTAGAAGCCATGGTACTTGCGGAAATCCGTGATTATAAAGAAAACAGTTTCTCCGGATATAATAAGAATATGAGTTTTGCAGAACTTCCGGAACTGAGTTTCGGACAACCGGCAGACTCCCCCATTTCCGGATATAGCGATGCCAATCGTAGCATTGGTTACGTTTTCCGTTTGAAATACGACTATGACAATAAGTATCTGGCAGAATTCACAGGACGATATGACGGTTCGTATAAGTTTGCGGGTAATGTAAGTGGAAAACGTTGGGCATTTTTCCCATCAGCATCAGTAGCGTGGAGAATATCTAAAGAAAACTTTATGTCCGATCTGACTTTCCTGGATGATATGAAAATACGTGCATCTGTCGGTTTGTTGGGTAATGACGATGTGAGTCCGTATGCATTTCTTAGTACCTATAACCTGATGGACGGTAACAAAAATGCGTACCAGACAATTCTGAACGGAAAAGTCATGCAGGCACTGCGTGCATCTGTAATTGCAAATCCTACTCTGACGTGGGAAAACACGTTAACTTACAATGCAGGTTTCGACTTTACCATGTGGAATGGTTTACTGGGTATGGAGTTTGATGCATTCTATAACTATACCTATGATATTCTGACAGCAATGGGAGGCGATTATCCGCCATCAATGGGAGGATATTATTATACATATGCCAATTATAACAAGGTAGACAGCAAGGGAGTTGAAATCACAGTGAGTCATCGTAATAAATTAAATCTGTAGGGCTGGCAAAACAAAACGCGATTACTTAATTATGGATCGGGCTGATTTTTAAGAAGATACGATTTTTATACTTCAAATCATTTTGCGACAATAAGAGTTATTTCGTGACAAGATCGCTAGGTTTGTCTCATATTGAAATGGGATAAAGTGACATCCTCTCAATCTTTCTACAATAAAGTTACAAAATCTCCTTAAATTATCCAAACAATCATCTATCCTCCCATCGATGCATAGCCTTCAATCCTCTATAAATAAAGGGATTGTAGGCTTTTATTTTTTTTGTTGATCGTCCTTTAATCTCCTCCGAAAACTACTTATTAGAGCTGAAAATTGGCTGTAATTTATTCAATGATGGCATAAGCGGGTGAATGTGTTTATCTGTTAAAATAGTGTTAAAGGGGTTACACTTTTGATACTTGGGGTTACAGTTTGGGGTTACAAATCAAGAAAAAAAAAATGCCAGTAAATAGGGGTATAAGTACTGAAAAAATGCTATTAAAACGAAAAAACTCTAGTTTTCGCACCCTATATGTACAAGTGTTTTTGATTTCGGATAAATATAAGTAATTAATTATCAGTATTTTACTTGTCACATTGATGTAAAATACATATATTTGCCTGTGATTTAAAATGAATGTACAGTTATGATTAAGATTGATATAGATGCATCTGCGCTCCCGGTAATATTGCCGGGAGCATTTTAACTGGATCTCATTTTCTATTTTAATTATATATTAGGATATAGGCATTAGTCTATTTTTTAAGGTTGTAGATTGTTTGTTTCTTGTGATCCCGGAGAAATCCGGGATTTTTAAATTAAAGTATTATGAAAGGATCTCGGAAGAAAAGTTTATGGCGTACCGTACTTGACGATCATCGTGACGCTGCCATGTATAAAGAGGCGATCAAGATACTTACCCTCATGCTTGAAGAGGATGATGTTGCTGTTCCTGAATTTGAAGATCCTCTATTAGCTCATATAGCCAAGAGGATAACAGATTAAAGATGAAAAAGTAGTTCCTTAGATGTTAATAAATAGTTGTTTTCTTGTAAATTTTCATTTTTATTACTTTATTTGCGCGAATATTAAAAACATTTTTTCTAAAACACACAATCATGAAAAAAGTAATGCTTATAGTGTTAGCTAGCACATTATGTTTATCATTGTCTTCATGTTACAGTTCGCAATTGTATGTAGGAGGAATGAAAGTTGATGAGCCTAAAAGAGTTTTTAACTCAAAAACAAACAATCATTTCTTATATGGATTGATTTCTCCATCGTCAAACAAGAAAGATATTAGAGAATACGTTGGTGATCGCCAAAAATATGCAATAAAGAATCATCACACGTTTGTTAATCTCTTAATAGAAGGTATAACCTTTGGGATCTATACTCCATCAAAGACAACATTCTATGTGCCTGTGAATGAATAGTAAATATAATTTAGTTCTTTGTTTAATCCCGGAGAAATCCGGGATTTTTCGTCAAATAAGTATTATAAAGATCGTTTGTTTTTACTTTAATCTATCTATTAATTTACTGATTTGAATATGTAGCATTTTCTGTTCATCTAACAGTTCCTTTATATATACGTTTTGCCTTTCAAGTTGTTTCCTATAATCCTCACATATATCATTATTCGTTTTTTCTGTGTCTGTATCAGTCCTCACTGTATTAATAGTTCCTCCATTATTATGACCTGTTGTTATATTATGGTGACCATTTATGGATTGTATTAAAGATACTTGTTTGTTTATCTTAAGCATATTTCCTTCTCCTGTTATAACCCATTCTGTGTCAAGTTCGGAGTATACTCTAATAATATCTCCAACAACTTTAGCTGATATGTTTTTCACTTTTCTCCAATATCCATTGGAAGCTCCAATAGACTGTTCGAACTGGTTTATACTAATACCTTTATAAGCGATAAATTCATTTATGCGATCCTTTGCATCCATAGATATTGTTATTAATATTTGTTAATTAATAGACTATACTCCTATACGCTTTTGTTTATTCGGATTATAGTCTATATATTTGTGCCGTTATCTAAAGAGGTAACGCCACAAATGTACGAAATATATTTAAAATATCAATTATGAAAACAGTAGTTATTAAAGAGGTAGAATTACCATTGTTGCCACCTAAGGGCTGGAAAAAGAAAGTTGCAGAAGCGGCCGGGTGCTGTGAAAAAACAGTTTACAATGCATTACGTGGAAATCTTAAAGGTCCCCAAGCTAATAAAGTGCTTGAGGTATACAAGCAGTTATTTGGCAAAGTAACCAAGTCAGAAATTGTAAATAAATAAAATTATTATCATGGAAACAAGAAACAACAATCATCAGACAACCGACCTGCAAACCTTTTTAAATGAGAATATTGGTGCTGACAACTGCAAGAAAGGTAACTATTACCCTGATCCAGTCCCTGTTTACGAACAGTTATCCATTGGATGGGAGGAAATGCAATGATCACCTACATATCACGTATCGACCCTCTGTACGTCAAACTTGCATTTTCCATTTGGAGTGAATATAAAATGGTTTGTCCGATTGCAGTTTTCGGCAGCAAGAGTAAAGGTATTGTGATAAAGATCGGTCCGATAACCGGAGAAAAGGCCGAGGAGATGGCGGATAAGATCTGGCATATGACCGGAGGAATACGGATGATCGGAGAAAAAGAAGAACAACCAGTTTATGATAAAAACTTTTAATTTATATGGTTTATTTACCCCATGCTGCAGAGGCAGCAAGATTATCCCAGTCCGTGAGGATAAGGATATTTCTGAATTTTTCCATAAATGTAAATATTTGCCAAGCTGCGAAAGCAGCAAAACCGTCTCAGTCCGTGAGGATAGAGACGGAATTTAAAACGATTTATCAACCCTTTAATATAGATTAAAATGACAAAAAGAGAACAATTAGGACTGATGTTCAAGCAGCTGCAGGAGTTCTGCAAGCAGAACGGCAT
>OATA01001075.1_pt1 | contig 18682 bp, 18 predicted proteins | sample 1516451 | NCBI WGS metagenome assembly OATA01 (sample SAMEA2579905, study PRJEB22360) | human gut metagenome | biome: human gut; feature: human-associated habitat; material: faeces | place: Denmark | collected 2008/2010 | reverse complement strand
GCTTTAGATCAGCAAAGCCGGGGAATGTGCAGACATTCATCGGAACTCCCGGCAAAAGGCTTGCAAAGGTGATTTCCCTTTCCTTTACGAGTACAGAATTGTAGATTGATGATTTTGTATGAATAAGGAGCGAACTGAATTGAACAAAGGAAATGTTATAGAAATTAGATGTAAAAAATGCAACAAGTTAATGATGGAATACTTTGTATGCGGTGATGATTCCGCTGTGGCACTTCAGAATATTGGAATTAAGTGTGACAGATGCAAGCGAGTGATGATACTCAAGAAGTATTCCGAGGGAATGATGAAGGAACATTCTGAGAATGGGACTTTCAGAATATAACGATTGACAATTAAATTACAGCCCACCTGATAAGGGCACATCGAAAGATGGAAGCACCAGAGACGCAGGGGAAACGAACAGTATTTATGATACTGGTTTCCTCGTGCGTCTTTTTTTGTGCTGTAAAGGTAATCCGACTTGTTTGTTTCCAAGGGCGGCAAGGAGGATTTATGAGCAGTAAAGCACAGACAAGAGAAAAGGATTATGAGAGAGGATTACGAATTGCTGACAGGAGAAGGACGATGAGATTGTCACAGGATGAGTTAGCACATAGAGCAGGCATAGGCAGACAGGCACTGTCAGCTATTGAAAATGGTGGGGATTTTAAGACACAGACATTAGATAATCTGGCAATCGTACTTGGTGTATCTGTTGATTTCATAATGTATGGAAAGAATGAAGAAAATTCAGAACTATTATCTGAGGCAATAGAAGTTCTTTCAGATATGGATGAATTGCAGATAAGACAGTGTCTTGCAATGATGAAAGCGATGAAAAGCGTGTCAGTTGAAAAGTGATTGTCGTGTTTACACGACATAATTGTCGCCTGTACACGGTCGGCAATTAAAGGCTGGCAGGATACAATAATCATGTGCTTAAGATACAGCACACCACGAGAGTGGAGGCGCCAAAACTCTCCAATACGAAATCGTAAAGGAGATAACAAAATGAATAAGAGAAACTTTAACGTAGTAGAAAACAATGAAATAGATAATCAGGAGTCTGCAAAGGGTATTGCATTTGTAAAGTCACGCAGAGCGGAACTCAATGTAGTCCAGATGGTTGAAAGTATGCGAGATCAGGCAATATCTAATGGAGTAATAATAAATGATGCGTATTGTGATCGCTCAATGACAAGGGACTATGACAGAGAAGCTCTGAATGCTTTCTTTGCAACACTTAAAGAGGAAGATTTTGAGGTTGTAGTAGTCAGAAGCCTGAATGAGATTACCGATGACATTTATGATTTGGAAGAATTTGTTAAGATCATCACAGATATGGGCATATGGCTCTATTCTCTTGAAGTCGGTCCGGTGCCAATAACTGTATCTCATGCAGAGGACTTTGGATGCTAACGGAGTCCTTTGGTAGATCGACAACAGAAAATCATTCCGGTCGGGACAAACAAGTCCCGGCTGTGAAGGATTGCAGATTTACTCAGACTGCATTCGGAACAGTAGTACATGATTCGAGAGGGAAGTGGCTTGGTCAGTATGAAACAGAAGATGCAGCTGTAGAGATGTTAAGAGAAATGGCAAAGGACGATGGAGGATATAGCGATGAAATATGATGGTTATCAAGTTGGAATCGTGATTAAGTCGTTACGAATCCAAAGAAATCTTACAAAAGAAGCCCTTGCTGCTGAGCTTGGTATTAGTGTGTCAACTATCAAAAAGTATGAGAATGGAGAACGTGCATTAAGTATCACAAATCTATTTAAGATAATTGATTATTTCAAAGTAGATGCTAATACAATCCTGAATGTGGCAGAGGGTAAGAAAGAAAATTCAATAGACTCTAGGTTGGAATTAATGGATTATAGCAGGAAGGCATATTTTCAAAAGATATTTAACGAGATGCTTGATAATGCAGAGATGCTTGTTTCATAGGAGGTTTGGCTATGAGAAGAAAGAAAAAGACGATTGAATGTATAGAGTATCTGTCAGTAAGTGCACCATTGGATAAAGTGGATCGCTTAGAGGACAAGCAGAGTAAATATATTCATGAGTATGTAAAAAATAAAGAATACATGATTGTTGGAACTGAACGCCGACATGGATTTTCACAGAATGATGTGGACAGACAGTGGCATCAGATTGTGGATAAGATTAGAAAAAAGCAGGTAGATGGTGTAATAGTCGCAAACATGAGTGTTATTACAGACAATCTTATTGACGCATTTATAAAAGTAGCGCAAGTTCAGGCTGCCGGAGGAATTATCGTTACAGTAGATGATGGCAGGCTGGCTATGCAGTTAAGGGGGTTTTAGATTATGAATAAGAATAAAAAACGATATGACAAATATAAAAAGTTTGATGTTGTATATGCAGATTTTGGTCGAAATCCGCATGGTGTGCAAGGGGGAATAAGACCGGGAATTGTAGTCTCGTGTGATGCAAGTAATCATGGTGGTGCACCTCAGATTTCAATTGTTCCATTATCATCAAAACTGAAAGATAATCCTGTGCATGTGATAGTTGAGCCTTCAGAAATAAGAGGGCACGCATTGAGCAACAGATCTGATTTTATGCCGGAGGATATTCAAACTTTAAATAAGGGATGTGTCCGTTTTAAGTCGGGGTACATTCCGGCAGAATCGGAGATTAGGGAAGCAATGGATAGAGCGATGATAATGCAGCTTAATCTGTTACCTGTAGCACGCAAGATGGTATTAGAGGAATTGGAGATGAAACAAAATGGATAACAGAACGAAGAAAACAAATAACAAGAGATTTGTCAGATATCCAGAGGGTGCAGAGATGTACTCGATGAGTTTATCAAAGTTCCAGCAGTTAGCTAAGGATGCGAAAGCATGTTATAAGATGAATAGACTGGTGCTGGTGAACCTTGATATTCTTGATGAATATCTGGAGACATTTCATATAGAAGACGAGGAATTCTACAAATAAATTAAAAAGAATATGAAAGAGTTTGCATTAATATACTTGACTTTATGTCGGACATAAAGTATACTATGTTCAGATGGAGGTGATATATTGGCAAAGATGGGACGACCAAAGGCTGAAAAACCTGCTGATAAGAAGGTTACAATCAGACTGAATGGTGAAGAACATGAATTGTTGCTTGAATACACCAAAAATCATAACATGACTATGACGCAAGTAGTTAAAATGGCAGTATTAGAGAAACTAATGGCTGACCAGAAGTAATGCAGGCTCTTTTCTTTTTGAGAAAGGAGAAAAGATGGCTTGTAGAAAAGATGGTAAAGGAAGAGTATTACGAAAAGGAGAGCATTATCGTAAAACTGATGGCAGGTATTCATATATTTATACTGATCCATTAGGGAAAAAAAGGACGATATATGCGAAATCTCTTGTAACACTTAGGCAGAAAGAAGACGAACTTGTTCGTGATCAGATGGATGGATTAAATGTATATGTTGCCGGAAGTGCAGATGTGAATTTTCTGTTTGATAGATATATTTCTACCAAGACGGAGTTGCGAAGTACTACAAAGGCAAATTACTTATATACATGGGATCATTTTATCAGGGATACGTTCGGAAAGAAAAAGATTAAGGATGTGAAGTATTCTGATGTCTTATTTTTCTATACGGATTTGATTACGAACAAGGGATTGCAGGTAAATACTTTGGAGAGTATCAATACTGTATTGCGACCTACATTTGAGCTGGCAGTACGAGATGATATAATAAGAAGAAATCCTGTAGATGGAGCTTATGCCGAGGTGAAAAAAAGAAATGGTGGCGCTAGAAAGAGTCGAAGAGCACTGACAGTAGAGCAGCAGAGAGAGTTTATTGATTATGTTGCAAAGAATCCGTTTTTCTTCCACTGGTATCCGTTTTTTGTATTTCTGCTTGGAACTGGATGCAGAATCGGGGAGGCAATAGGCATCAGATGGGACGATGTTGATATGAAGAAACGAACAATCAATATTAACCATAGTCTTACTTATTACACAAGATCTGACAATTCATTCAAGTGTGAGTTTAGGGTTTCAGAACCTAAAACAGAAGCAGGAATAAGGACAATTCCAATGATGGGACCGGTGTATGAAGTGCTCAAGTCTGAATACCAGCGTCAGCAGGAAGAAGGTTTTTGTGTTGTAGAGGTTGATGGAATGACAAACTTTATATTTACTAATCGGTTTGGAAATCCACATAATCCGCAGGCAGTAAATCGTGCAATCAAAAGAATCGTTGATACTCATAATGCCGAAGAAGAGGTAGAGGCAAAGAAAAAGAAGAGAGAACCTATAATGTTGCCCAGGTTTTCATGTCACATTTTTAGACACACATTTGCTTCAAGGTTTTGTGAAAACGAAACCAATGTAAAAGTTATTCAAGAAGTAATGGGACATGCTGATGTCAGCACAACCATGAACATTTATGCGGAGGCAAATCCGGAGGTTACTAGAGAGGCTTTGGAGAAACTTGCCAAGAACATGGATGTGTTTTAGAAACAACAGTATAATATAGAAAAGAGTCCTCTGATTTGAGGGCTAGGCAATTGACCAAAAAAATTTAATATGACTAATATATGACCAAAAAAGGCTGCGAATTTGGTTATTTTAGTACAGCTTGCTAAAGAAAATATTGTAATGATTTAAAGAAATACAAATCATCTTACAGACCTTTACAGCAAGAGCGAAAAAGCTCCCGACAATGAAGAGCATTGGTGGCGTAAAGGATGAAAATGGCGTAAGTTCTAAGCCTTCAGAAGAGGTAAAAGCTGAGCCGGAGAAGATTGATTTCTCTAATGTAAAGATTGAACCTTTATTTGAGGAAGAAGTAGACTTCGATACATTCAGCAAGTCAGATTTCAGAGCTGTTAAGGTAAAAGAGTGTGTAGCAGTTCCTAAGTCAAAGAAATTATTACAGTTTACTTTAGATGACGGAACAGGCACAGACCGCACTATTTTAAGCGGAATCCACGCTTATTATGAGCCAGAAGAGCTTGTTGGAAAGACACTTATTGCCATCACAAATCTTCCACCAAGAAAGATGATGGGAATTGAATCTTGCGGTATGTTACTTTCAGCAGTAAACAATCTTAAGGATTCAGAGGATGAAGAACTTCATCTTCTTATGGTTGATAACCACATTCCAGCAGGTGCAAAGCTGTACTAAAAACGAGATGTACCTTATTGGTGGAAATTTGTAAAATTACAAAAATACGCCAATTTTACGCCAAACGATGCAGAGCTTGATGTAAGAAAACAATATAATGATGTGGAATCAGACGATATGACATAGAAGCCCCATTGGATAGAGAAATCTGTCTGATGGGGCTTAATTACATATAGAACAGAGATTTTAATAATAAAGGAGAATTTGAGGATGCAGAATTATGATGGTCAATTTAAACTAAATGGACAGGAATATTTTTATAGAGCAAAGGATGACAGTGGAAGTTCAAAAATTACAAGGGATAATAATGAAGAACCTCATAAAGGTGAGTAATTCACGAATTGTAAATGTGATGGTGAAAAAAGTAATAGAAAAAGTTTGGCAAACAGTAAGTTGCTTGGCTTGAAAATAGTGATTTCGAATTGACATTATCACTTTGGTCATAAATGCATAGTTTATATATAAAACGGAGACGTAGAAAACAAGGTACAATCAGTTGTTGTATTGTGTCGATGGTAGGCGTATAATAGTTTAATAGATGTAGAACATTACTTAAAAGTACGATTAATGAATGATTTGAGTGATAATCCGAAAGAAGACGGGTATAATATAGTAAGGCTATTTCTGCAGTACCATCCAAATGCAGAGGCGGATATTCAGAGTAAAGCAGATAAATACTCATTTTGTTCGGATTTGGCAGAGAAGCATTTGGATGAGTATAAAGAGCCGAAGAAATTAGCTGTATGGAATATTGTTGAATTGTTCTCTTTTGGAAATTTTATGGAATTGTACGAATTGTATTACCAAATGTATCCATCATTCAACTATTCTGATTATTTAAAATCTATCAAGTTTATAAGAAATGCGGCAGCACATAATAATTGTATTCTAAGTACGCTAAGGAAACCTAATAGTCTTAAAAAGTTCAGTAAAACAAAAAAGCTGGCAAATATACTCGGAAAGATACCTGAATTTCGGGAGTTGGATAACAGGGATGCTATGATGAAAAATCCGGTTATTCATGACTTTGTAACATTACTTTTTGTGTATAACGATGTTATGAAGGTATCGGCAACAAAAAAAGCCAGAAATAGAAAAATGGAAGAAATTTGTCATCTATTTTGTGATGAGGATGGAAGAATAAAAAAGAATAAATCTTATTTTGAAAAAAATCCTTATATAAAGGAAGCATATTCGTTTATCTGTAGTATAATAAAGTATATAGATAAAAAGAATAAAAATCCTAAGCATACAAATTTTTTGCAGTAGATGGTTGACAAGAGTGTTGGGAAAGAGTAGAATACCTTTCATAGAACAAAAATCGTTAGAGGTTTTTACTAGGGCGGTGCGTGCACTAAACTAGATTTGAGCTTATTGAATAAAAAGGTTCACTAGAGAATATTGTGTGTGTTCTGGTGAGCCTTTTTAGTATTTTACCATAATTATTAGTATTTTGAGTAATTGCATATGTTTACTGTAGGGGTAGCCGTGCTAGGCTATTTCCAAGCCGGAAGGCTCTGATTTTCCAGATAATGATTTTGGAGAGTCAGGGCCTTTCTTCGTGCTGAAAAGCACGGCTACGGGTGCCTGCTGTCAACATATGAGAGAACTTTTGGTCAAGTTGGCCAAAGAAATCGCATAGACACAGGAGCTGTGGTATACTGTGTCTATGCGAATTTATAACAGTCTTAGGACAATGTATTGGAGGTAATGCAATGGAATTTGAACTGCTTGCAGATAGTATTAAGCAAATAAATGATAAAGCAAGTTCAGCAGCAAAAAGTGCTGTAAATCAGCTGTAAATCAGCTCATGACATTGCGCAATTGGGCGATTGGTTATTATATAGTTGAATACGAACAAGATGGCAGCGACAGAGCAGAATATGGTTCTCATCTTTTGAAAAATCTGGAAAAGCAAATTGATCAAAAAGGAATGAATTATACGCTTTTTAAGGCTTGTAGACAGTTTTATAAAGTATATCCTCAAATTGGTTCGACAGTGTCGAGCGAATTTAAATTACCAGATTTTGGAAAAAGTTCGACAGTGTCGAACGAATTTGTAACAGATCCAGATGTTTTAGTTAATAACTTGTCTTTTTCACATATTCGAGAAATTATGGTATTAAATGATGCGTTTGAACGATTTTTTTACGAAACAGAGTGTATGAAATGCAACTGGAATGTAAGAAAACTCCGCAGACAGATAAAAACTAACCTTTATGTAAGAGCTGGTATCATAAAATACACATAACGATTCAGGCACGGGCGGCGCTCTGGTTTACGATCTGCAGCTTTCTTCAAAAGGGCATTTCGTTCATTACCGTTCCGATTTTCACACGTCTGATGAGCACGGAGGAGTACGGTACCTACACGGTTTATCTGTCCTGGCTGCAGATCCTGACGATTTTGACATCGCTGTACCTGTTCAATGGTGTTTACGACAATGCGATGGCAAAGTACGAGAAGCAGCGGGATGCCTATACCTCTTCGATGCAGGGACTGACGCTTGTGATTACAGGTGCGGTTTTCGCATTGTATTGTTTTACATCGGGTTTCTGGGAGAAGGCTTTGAATCTGCCGAAATCGATGATTTTACTGATGTTTCTGGAAGCGCTGCTGAGTCCGGCGCTTTCCTACTGGTCGGGGCGGCAGCGGTAGCCAACGTAGTGCTGAACTTTATTTTTATCCGTATTTTCGGTTATGTTGCAGCCGGTTACACGACGCTGGCATGCTATATTCTGTATTCGGTTGGACACTATGTGGTGAGCAAACGGATTCTGGTGGCAGAAGGCATTGAGGAAAACCTGATGGATGCCGGATTTCTGCTGGCATGTTCCGCATTTCTGATTGGAGTAAGCGTAATCTGCAATCTGCTGTTCCCATACAGGATCCTGCGGTATGCGATTCTGTTCGCAAGTGCAGGCCTGGTGTTCTGGAAACGGGAACTGTTGTTGAATACGATGGCAGACATCCGCAAAAAGTAAATCAAAAGAAGAAAGAAAAGGAAAATTTACATGAGTACCAGTATTTCAATAAAAGAATTAAAAGAACTCGATCCGTCGAGCTATCAGATCGTGGATATCCGCGACGCAGTAGAGATTTCCCACGGAGCCATTCCGGGGGCGCTTGCGATGAAGACAGAAGAAATTGAGACCAGCGATGCGATTGATCGGACGAAAAAGACGATCATCTGCTGCAGCCGTGGCCGGTTCAGTGTGGCAGCCGCAGACGAAGCAGGACAGGAAAAAGAAGTTCATTCATGTACAGAAAAATAGAAGAAACGCCGGAGCGGGAGAAAATGCTGATCCGGTTAAAAGAGCTCCGTCTGAAACGAGGCTACTCGATGTTACAGGCGGCGCGGAAGATTTTCAGCCATCTGGACACCTACAACCGGTATGAGAAAGGCATTCGTGAGATCCCGTTGGACTCGCTGATGCTGCTGGCAAAGACGTACGACTGCAGTCTCGATTACCTCGCAGGTATTTCCGACCAGCCGCGAAAATATGGAAAATAATGCCAGAAACCGTACCGCTTCTGAAAAAATACGGTTACAGGCAGCCTGAAAGAGAAAAGAGGCTGTCGCACGAATAGCAAATTTCGGCATCTCCAGTAGTAATTGAAAGGATCCCAGCATCATATCGAGCGATTCATCCGGTATAAGATCCCCTTTTCACTCAGGATATTTTCATAGGATTCCTGACGCTTCTCTAAGAAACTTTTGGAGATGTACAGACGTTTATTCCCTTTAGCACGGGAACATCGTTCTTTATACGGACAGCCTGTAGGTACTCTTGGTTCAGTAGGGTGACCGCCTCCTGTATTTTCAGAAACATATTTTCTTCCCATTCGTTCCAAGCGACGTACCATCTGATAAAACAGGGCTTCGCAGGTGTCTGCCAAAAATCCAGTACGGAACCTTGCAATCGTGCTGTGATCCGGTTCTTTCTGACCAGCAAGCAGCTACATAAAGTTAATATCACGTTTACAAGCGGTTTCAATCTTTCTGCAAGAATAAATATTTTGGGAATAAGCATAGGTCAGTATCTTGAACATGGTCTTTGGGTCCACTGCCGGATTTCTGCCTTTGGTAGAGTACGCCTGATACAGTAAACTGTAATCTAAATCCTCCAATTCGTGGCTCAGCAGTCGGACAGAATCATCATCAGGAACCAGACCTTCCAAATTTAATGGCAAAACCAGTTGATAAGGCTCGCCGAATTCGGTATAATTTTTATGGTATTTTATGTATTTGGTCATACTTAATTATACCATGGATTGCGGGCTCTTCGGAGTCCGTTTTCTGCTTTTGGACATAAAAATGGAGCTATTGCTCCATAGATGATTACTCATCTATTTTGCAACAGCCCACTTGACTTCTCTTAATTGTGCACATCACCTGAAGCATCTGATTGCAAAATTTCTACAGAATGGATTGCATGAGTAAGATATGCATCCGGTGCAATACAGGATTCAAACTCCCAAACGGTATCGTAAAAGGCCGAAAAAATTCGATTCAAACTAATTTTGTTCGGAATACAGATATTGTAATACGGTGTATTTCTCCTAAAACGCAAATAAGAAAACTCATCTGCAAAAAACAGTGTCGGTCTTGGGATATGCTGGTAATCAGACAGCAAACCATTCGGCAAAATCTTAATCTGAAGCGCATTTGAAATTTCATGCAGATGTTTCATATGCTTAAAAAAATGAAGACGCTGTTCCGGCGAAAGCTGAATTCGATAACCATAGAAATCCAATTCGCCAGTAACTGTAAAATCTGTAAATGCAGAAGCATAAATCAGTGCTCTTATCGGTGTAACAGCAAGTATCTGCGATACCAGAGAATGCATTTTTTGAAGTACAGGTCTGTATGTCTTTCCTATAAAAGAGCCATACTTATCAAGCAGCTCATTATGTAAATCAGTTGGAAGAAAATGTTCTGTAAAATGTCCAAGCAGACAAGAAGAATTCCGGGCAAACAGTGAATGCTCATATTCGTAAGTACGAATCATTTCAGGAATAGATGTCCGTCGAATAAGCAATGTTTCTTTGCTGCAAAGTAATTTTAATTTGTAATAAAGTTCCGTTGAAAGAGACGAATCTTCAATTGTTGTAACAGCAAGACAATGGTTCTGATCAACTAACATACCTGAAAGCGAATAAATATCTTTAATCGCAAAAACCATTTTTTTCTGTGCCTGTGTTCCGCAATAAAGATTAAAATCAATATTCGAAAGATTTGAAAGCAAATTCATCAGGAAACCAGCCGTATAAACCGGATTATCTGAAGACGATTCCAAATCAATCATTAAAGAAAAATGAACTCCTGGAAGCACAAGTCCTATGTCATTGTGCATGCTGTTAAATTCAGCAATTAAAAGCTGATAATTCGTGTCTACATTCAGAATATCTACCATAGCATAAATATTTAGCGACTGTACTTTACGGAGTGCTGGATGTTTCATTTTAAAGATAAACTGATCCAGTGTAAGTTCCGGATAATATGAAATTTTAGTAGCCACTTTAGAACCAGTTGTTACCTGAAGTTCTTTTACATATGTATATTCAGATTCGAGATGATCGTAAATCGCTTTCTGAAGATTCGAAACGTCAGAAATTTGATATTCTTCTAAAAAAGTGTCCCGGTTATCATCAGTCAGAGCCTCAACAATACACTGGCTGATATTCTGCAAAATAATTTCGTGATTTTTTTCTGTTGGAAGTGATTTTCCACTAATCCATTTGCTTATATAAGATTCATCATACTGCACAGCTTTGGCAAGTACATAATTTTTTAAATTGGCCATAGATGTCAGATGCTCTAACAGAACACTGAATCTGTTTTTTTCTTTCATAATAATCAAAAGCCCCTCTCTTCTATTATAATTTTAGTGTACTGCATACAAAATAAGAAAACAAGAACATTTATACAAAAAATTTCCTATTGAATGAAATCCTGAAAAAAATGAATTAGTTGATTTGTTTGATTCAATATGCCAAATTCACCACTTCTATTGAAAAGGAAAAATATCCATGATAGAATACGAATCGTCATTATAAAACAAATAAATAATCGGAAAAGGAAGTAAATAATTATGGAAAATACAGGAGCAACATTAACTGGAAAAGCGAGCGTTGATAAACCATGGTTACAGTTTTATCCAGAAGCACTGCGCAACGTTGAAGTGCCAACAATAACTGTTGAAACGTTTTTAAGAGCAAAAAATCCAGACGAAAATAAAATTGCATTTGAATATTACGGAAACAAAATTACATGGAAAGAATTCTGGGGAGAAGTTGATAAAGCAGCAAAATCTTTAAAGATACTTGGATTTGGTGAAGGAAACAGAATTCCTGTATTTCTGCAAAGTGTTCCGGCACATTTTATCCTTCTGATCGCAGCAGAAAGAATCGGAGCTGCAATTATCTGCAGAGATGACATTCCAGAAGAATTATGTTTTGCAATCAGAAAATCAAAATCAGAGACAGCATTTGTCATGGATTATACATCAAAGTCAGATGAAGATCTGTTCCGTGCAACGACACCAATGAAGCGTGTAATTAAGGTTTCTCCATATGATTATGCAGATAGAAAATCTGTCCCGGACTATGTTGAAAAAGAAATTGCATCCAGATATACCGGTGCGATAGAGACAACAGAAGGAGATCTTACATGGGACGAGTTCCTGGCACTTGGGAAAGATTATACAGAAGACTATATGGCACAAGAAGATGTGAACAGACCAGTATTTGGCGCATATACAAGCGGATCCACAGGAATCTCTAAATTAGTTATTCATTCTTCTTCTAATATAGTAGCAACTGCATTCCAGATGTCCATCTTTATTCCGCCGTCAGATGTACCGGAAAAATGGTGGCTGCCAATCTTACCACCTGCACTGATTGCAGTAACTGTATCAATGGCAATCTTCCCATTGTCAGCAGGACTGATTATGGTACTTGATCCATTCTGTCCGCTGGAAGATATTGATATCGCATTTATGGAGCAGAAGCCAAACTTCTGGGCACTGATTCCAATGTTCTGTGAAATGCTTATGAAGAGTGACAGAATTCCGGAAGATTACGATATGTCTCATCTAAGAAGTATCGGAACCGGAGCTGAAGCAATGAACGAAAGGAAAACACAAGAAGTAGAAGCATTCTTCCATAAGCATAATGTTAAAGCAACTTTAAGTGCCGGATATGGTCAGAGTGAAGGATGTTCAAACTTTACACTTCCAAATCCGATGTTCCCGCTGGTAGACGGATGCGTTGGAATGCCAATGCCGGCAACAACTATGGCAGTATTCTCAGAGGATCTGGAAGAACTGAATTATGGAGAAATCGGAGAATTATGTATGACGGGTCCTGCTATGATGCTCCACTATGCGGGATGGAGAGGTGATGAACTTACTGAAAGAACACTGATCAATCATCCAGATGGGAACTGCTGGTTACATACGGGAGATAAAGCTTACATCAATGAACACGGAATTGTATACATTCTTGGACGTGGAACAACAAAGCGTTTCGGTGGCGGAGAACTTTACATGATGAGAATGGAGACAAAAGCAGTACGTGTAGCTGGTGTAGAAGATGGATTCTTCTGCTTTGTACCAGATCAGGATCATGAAGGATATTTCCTTCCATATTTCTTTGTAATCCTTGATGAAACAAAGAGTCTGGATGAAGTAAAAGCAGGTCTTGCAGATGCACTGGAAGAATATGAATATCCGGTAGACATCCGCGTAATCAAGGAAAGACCGTATTTCCACTTCAAGACAAACAGAAAAGAACTCACAGCAGCAATTCTTGAGGAACTGAACTAAAAAAGACTCCTCTGTCGCATCAATATGTAAATTCTATATAAATAAGTAAGAAAAAACTTGATGATTCCCCGTATTTTAACAAATCATAAGATACGGGGGAATTTCTTTATTACGTTTATACATGCCAGAAACCTGAAAACCAGACTTTTCGATGTGTTTTTGTGCTAAAAAACGTCAGTATGTCTTGAACAAAACAGTTAGCAGTGATATATTAAAGTAAATACCTAATTACTATATTATATGCAAAAATATATGCAAAATACGAATTACAGTAGCATATAATAGAGGGTGGAGTATAAATAAAATACAATGGAAATGAGGTGGGGGCAAACAAAAAACATAATATGAATTATCTAATACAAACACGAAAGGAAGGGTAGACATTATGAAAAAGAGAAGTAAAATGCTTTTGAGTTTATTCCTCTCTACTATAATGGTATTCAGTGTAGTGCCTTCAAGAGTTCTTGCAGAGCCTGCACATGAAGAAACACCAGCAGTGCAGGAAAATACTACAGAAGCCGTGCAGGATAACACCAATACAAATGAGGCAGAAGATCCAGCAACAGAAGATCCAGCAACAGAAGATTCTGTGACAGAAGATGATGCAACAGAAGCAACTACTGATTCTTCAAACACAGATACTGATGAAAATAAAGTAACTATTTCAGGTATTACAATACAGACACCAGTCATCCAGTTCGAGGGTGCCAATGCAGCTGTTGCAGAACAGTTGACAAAGGACGTGGAGATTGATGAAGAAGATCCGGCAATCCAGAGCCTGCGTGAAGCATTGGGGGATCTCGAAATGGTTGGCGGAGAAGCCGGCACAGAATCCAATGAATCTAATATCAGCACAGCAGACCTGTATGAAGCAGATGAACAGGCTGAAACCAAGCAGCTGACAGAAGACCAGATTAATACAGTTGTTGGTATGTATCAGCAGTATCTGAATCAGTGGTCAGCCAATGCTAATGTACTCGGTGTTCAGAATCCATTCTTTCTGGATTTCAACGATGATACAGATGGTCTTGGTATCCTTGGTCAGATGCTTGCCTTAGACGGCAAATCTGTTCAGGATATCAGAGATGGCAAGGTGAGCTACGATGACCTGACAGGTATGATCTCTACTTTCACATATGGTGATAAGTTAGGTATTAAGTATTATGGTCCAGATGTAACAAATGCAAGAGATGAAGCTCTTGCTGCAGTTATAGCATCAGGTGCACAGACAAAGGCACAGAAGCTGCTTGTTCTGAATGACTGGCTGGCACATAACAATACTTTTGATATGTCCTACATCATGAACTCCGGTAAGAAATCAGATGATGACAAGCCGATGATCGCAGAGAAGCCTCAGCCGCAGGAACATGAAGAGGAGGTTTGTGAGGCAATCAAAGCTGACTATACAGATTCTCTTACAAAGAATTTCCATGATCAGATTTATGCAGGAATTGTAAATAATATCCGTAATAAATATTATGAAGGTGCGATTCAGAATATCAAATATCAGCAGCTTTTAGGTAAGTCTGAGGACGAAGCTACGGAAGATGAGAAGACAGAAGCCAAAAATAAGGCAGAGACTTATGTTAATGAAAACAAGGAAACTATTGAGAAGGATCCAGATGCATTTGTAAGATCGAACTTTGGTGGTGAAACAGCAGATCAGATCAAGCAGGGAGCAGATGCTCAGGTTAAAGAAGCTGAAGAAAAAGGTGTTGCTCAGGACCCGAGTAAACCGGATGAAAAGTATACTGTTGAGCAGATGACACAGGGCGCAATGGCCACTGAGAAAGTTGTCGATTTGGATAAGGATGGTGTAAATGACACAACAGCCAATGATGCTATTAAAATCTACGCAGAGCAGGCTGCAACTGGTATGACACCTGGTGTCATCAACTACTGGGAAGGTACTCAGTTTGGTGCTTTCGGTATGGGTACATCCGTATGTCTGGGTTACTCCAAAGCTTTTTCATATCTTGTGCAGTGCCTGGATAAGGATATTTATCTGAAAGATAAGAATGCAGGCTATGACAGCTCCAACTGGAAGACAGCCAAAGAACTGTACTATGGTTCAGATGGCAAGACACTGGATATCAATGCAGGCTACACAGTTGACCTTGTAAGAATTTCCTTCCAGTCCAACGTTACAATGTATGGCGAGGAGCAGGAGAAATTCGGATCCGACCATTACTGGAATGCAGTCAAGGTGGATGGTCAGTGGTACTATGTAGACCCTTGTTATACAGATGTCTACACAGAAGTTATGAGTCGTGACCGTGTCGAGACAGATGGTGATATGAATCATACATTCTTCCTGTTCAGTGACACAAGTGCTAGAAAATTATATGATGGTAATTTCACCACTTTGAGATCTCTCTATACAAATGCAGCAACCGTCAAGGATTATGAGACAGCATGGATGGCTCGTGCAGCAAGTAATGTTTACTATGCAGATGGTTATGCTTACTATATGTATGATTCGACAGACCTGTTTGACAGAGTAAACAGTACAAGCATGAATCAGAGCCAGAAGGCTGCAGAGTACAAGATTGTTCGTCATAAACTGACAAATAAGGATACAGGCGATGGCGACAGCGATTATGAGACACTGGTTAACTTTACAGATACAAAGAAATCAGATGATACGGCTACTGCAGATGCATCCGACACATCTGATTCCACATCGGATAAAACATTCGTAAGCGTTCTCAAAGACGGTAAGATGGTGAAGAACGACCTCTTGACAAAACTGTATGCACAGTTTGTGGATGAACAGAGCATTTACCCATCCATCGGTCTGACAGCAGCACTGTATACAGATGGTAAGATTTACTTCAACGTATCCAACGATATCGTTTCCTACAATCCTGCAGACGGTGCAGTAGCCGTTGTGAAGGAATATAACACAGTATCTGCAAAACGTGATATAACCAAGTTATTTGGCGGTATGGCATTTACAACAACAGATGAAAAGAGTGCAGATTTCACTGTCACAAATCATCCAATCGCAGGTCTGACTGTGAAGGGTGACGAACTGGTTGTTTCAATCGGTACAAACTTCGCGTTCATTTCAGGTAAGAGCAAACTGCTTGACCATTCCAGCTACGGTTATGAATTCGAAGAGACAGATTACAATCCGACTTATACAAACTACAAGAAGTATCAGCAGTTCATGGGCAGTCAGAGCAATGATAATGACGAGTTCATGTGGTCAGCTAACTTCGTTGATACAGTTGATATGAAGACACTGACAGGTACTTCTCATAAATATGAAACAGTTTCTGAACCTGCATACTGCGGACGTAATGCATTTACAGAAGAACGTTGTTCTGATTGTGGTCTGATCAAAGAGGGCACACGTGTAGAAGCAGAGAATACAGCACACGAACATCATTACATCAAGTTCCATGAAACATACTATACAAAGACTGATAGTGGTAGCTGGAACGAAGCGGACAACTATGTTTGCCCAGAGTGCGGAGCTTGTATTACAGAACCTGTAAAATCTCAGTATTCACAGGCAAATACAACTTATGAAAAGAGAAAGAAAATCTGGGATGAAGCTCAGAAGAACGCAGCAGAAGGTCATGCTTATGCAGCAACAGATGCTGAATGGAGTGATGATCACACAAGCGTTACATTCCAGAATCTGAAATGTGAAACTTGTGCAAATCAGATCAATAAACTGGATTGTCTCCTTGAATCAGATGAAAATGCAACAAACAAAGCTAACAGAGATTCTATTAAGAAAGCTCTTTCAGAAAAAGTAACTGCAACGGCTAAACTTGCTGGCCATACAGGTACATGTGAACAGGGCGTGACTATGTACTACAAAGCAGCAGATAAGACAGCTGATGGTGTGAAGTATGTTGTAACAACTACTGAGGCAAAGGAAGCTGGAAAGCATGCATACACAGGTGCATGGACATGGAACGAAGTTAAAGATGACAATGGCAATGTAACTAATTGCACAGCATCTGTAACAGGTGTTAAATGCTCCGTTTGTGATAATGAACCAACAGAAGACCAGATTAAAGTTAATGTTGTTAAGGATACAGAGAATTCCAAAGCAGCAACATGTACAGAAGCTGGTAAAGATGTTTATACAGCAACAGCGACAGTTACAGATGCTGATGGTAAGGAAATCGGTACATTAACAGCAGATCCAAAAGAAGTTGATTTACCGGCACTTGGTCATAAGTATGGTGAACCAACATGGAACTGGACAAAGGGTGAGAACAACACTTACACAGCAACAGCAACATTTACATGTGCAAATGATGAGAAACATGTAGAAACAGTTGATGCAAAAGTAACTGAGAAATCTGATGGCGCAACATGTACAGAGGCAGGTAAGATTACTTACACAGCTACAGTTACATTTGAAGGCAAAGATTACAAAGATACTAAGACAGAAAAAGTAGCAGCTCTCGGTCATGACTACAAAGTCTCAGAAAAAGACGGATGGAAATGGACAGCTGATAAAGAAAAAGGATATACAGCTGTTGCAACATTCGTATGCAGCCGTTGTAAAGATGCTCAAGACGTAACTGCAGATGTTGTTAAAGAAGACAAGAACAGTCAGATCATCTACAAAGCAACTGCTAAATACACAGATGAAACTGGTAAGGAATTTACAGCTACAGCTACAAAGAGTACAAAAATGTCCGTATCTTACATAGTTCACGGTCAGGATTATGGCTGGGAAGAAGACTGGAAGAAAGACGGACAAACGTCTGGTACAGAAGGACAGTGTAAACGTCTGGAAGCAATCCAGATCAAGTTACCAGGTGGTGTTTCTGGATCTATCGAATATCGTACACATATTCAGGACATCGGTTGGGAAAAGAACTGGAGTAAAGACGGAGAAAAATCCGGTACAGAAGGACAGTGTAAACGTCTGGAAGCAATCCAGATCAAACTGACTGGTGAAGTTGAAGAGAATTATGACGTATACTACAGCGTACATGCCGAGAACTTCGGATGGCTCGGATGGGCTAAGAATGGCGAAGAAGCAGGAACAGCTGGTTACGGATACCGTCTTGAAGCAATCAGGATTCAGCTGGTTACCAAAGGGGACAAAGCACCAGAACATATTGGTACTATCAAAGAAGCTATGAAAGCAAGACTGGTCGGATACCAGACACATGTACAGGACTATGGTACACAGGCATATGTATATGACGGTGCTACGGCAGGTACAGAAGGCGAGTGCAAACGTATGGAATCTATCCGTATGAAACTCCCGTCTTCAGTGAACAGCTCAATCCAGTACAGATCTCACGTTCAGGATATTGGATGGGAGAAGAAATGGGCATCTAACGGATCATTATCCGGAACAGAAGGACAGTGTAAACGTCTGGAAGCAATTCAGATCAAACTGTCTGGTGATGTAGCAGAGAACTATGATGTATACTACAGAGTTCATGTTCAGGATTATGGATGGCTTGCATGGGCTAAGAATGGAGAATCTTCAGGAACAGAAGGATACGCAAAACGTCTCGAGGCAATTGAGGTTCGTCTGGTTCCAAAGGGAACAACTCCAAACCTTCCAGCATCAGCAAATGAAAAAGCCTTCATCAAAAAATAATAACAAAGCTTAACTTGCAAGGGGCTGTCGGGAAATGAACCGCTCCCCGTCAAGTAGACAATTGAAAAAATATAAATTTTTCCTGCCAG
>OATA01001064.1_pt1 | contig 18934 bp, 15 predicted proteins | sample 1516451 | NCBI WGS metagenome assembly OATA01 (sample SAMEA2579905, study PRJEB22360) | human gut metagenome | biome: human gut; feature: human-associated habitat; material: faeces | place: Denmark | collected 2008/2010 | reverse complement strand
CCACCTGTTCCCATTCCGAACACAGAAGTTAAGCTCACTTGTGCCGAAGATAGTTGGCTGGAAACGGCCTGTGAAAATAGGTAGATGCCGGCTTCTCTTTTTTATGGCCCGTTGGTCAAGCGGTTAAGACAGCGGCCTCTCACGCCGTTAACGTGGGTTCGATTCCCGCACGGGTCACCAGGAAAAGCACCATAGCGTAAGCTAAGGTGCTTTTTTGTATGTCTAAAACCACTCGCTAGGCGAGTGGTTCGATAAAGATTATATCGATGAGTAATGAAACTCAAACGAAAAATTTTGGAATAGTATCAGTGGGACAATTCCAGACTGGGTTATTGGCGTATCGCCGGTAGTCCTGTATTAAAAGGTTCCATTGCAAACGAAAGACTCGCGGAAGCAGGATATTTTAGTATCCTCAGGCGCTACTACGAGTCCTTGCACTTATGCGGTTGAACCGCCGTGTACCGGTCGGTACGCACGGTGGTGTGAGAGGTTGGCTCTTTAGTTAAGAGAGCCTCCTACGCGATTCTTTTAGGTAAAAAAGCAAACAAACAGAACACTTCATTCAAATGCATATAGCGGCTATTTATTTCATACAGAGACAAATAGCGGCACAGAACAGATATAATAAAAGAAGCTATAAAAAGCAGGTATTCACGTGGAGGACGATATCGTTTCTACATGAACACCTGCTTTTTTATTTATTATTTACTGGTGGAATAAATAGTGGTAGCCAAGTATTCATCACTGACCCAACCATAAATCCCATTGTAATATACAACAACCCAGTCAGGCACATTGCTGCTATAGCCGCATTCCCATACGATGATACCGTAGGGGATATTATCCATTTTTTCATAATTTGTACCGGGACCTTTACGCATAACCAGCCCATGATCAGCAGTGGTGTAGGTACAAAGGCTATCAATTCGGCTAAGCGTTACATCTGGTGCAATGCATCCATCCGGCAGAATAATGTCGGCATTGTTTTCGGTATAATCCTGTACTTGCAGCAAGCCCCAAAGGCCATTCTGTTTTGCCCATACGCAGCCATCGCGCGCGGGGGCTAAATCTTCATATTGCCCAGCGGAAATTATCTCATTGCCGTAAACATCCAGAACCAGCTTTTGTCCGGATTGATTTTTCACAACTACCATGCCAGATAAGTCTGCGTAAGGATATTCAACAGTTTCGTTCATGATGGACAAACTCATCTGCGGCTGATAAATGCAGGGGATTACTAAAGCACCGCTTTGGTCGCAATATCCCCAGTTACCGGCTGCATCCTTTACCGCGATTAAAGATTCACCGGCCATGCAGGCATCCTGGTAGTCGAAATCGGTTAAAATTGTACCGTTTTTATCCGCAACGGCAAAAGGTGCAGAATTGTCAACAAGATAACCGGCATATTCATCATCCCAAATGCCTTGCTGGATGCCAACCAAATCAGGAGCATACACCTGTTCGATGGGCGTGCCACTAAATGTATAGACACCAATAGCAGAACGGTAAATCTGGCTGTCACCTAAAATCCACTGGATGCCATACCCGCCGTGCCCGCCCAGCATGGTTGTAAAAGGCATTTGTTGGGCAACCAGCTCCTGGTTAATCTGTTCTTCCAGGGCATTCAGCTTCTGGTAATCGTATGTATCATCTACCCCAATGGAGAGCTCGTGCTCACCATACAGGTACGGGATGCTTTCTGACAAATCTTCCAGAAAAGCATTACAGTTGGCAGCATTAAACAGGCTCCAGCGTTCGCCCTTGCGCACAGCGTACAGATTTCGGGCAGCGGCGTAACCGGCAGTGTGGGTTTCGCGGGAGAAGAGAGGAATCATCTCGTCAAAATCATATTGCGGCGGTAACTTCCAGTTGGCATTGCTAGTGGATGGTATAGCTGTGGCAACAGCTTCACTGGTCGGGGAAAGAGCAGCGGAGGAAGCAGGTTTATTTTCTGGCGCTGCAGCACAAGCGGTAAGTATTATTGCGGTGATAACACTGGCGAAAAATGAGAATAACTTCCTTTTCATGGCTTTTCACTCCTTGCGTAAATGATTTTTCGGTAAGATGAAGAAGTAATATAAGAAAGTGAATTCATAAACCCTATAATATCTTATTTTATCAAAAATATCGGCTAATGGGAATAGCTAACAATTCTACATGGATAAATTTGGATAGTATGACAAAGATTGCAGAACTGGAGTGAAAGTCCGAATTATGGGATGAGTGATCTGCTATAATAGAGAAAAGCAAGACGGAAGGGAGTTTGATTATGCACCAGGAGAAAAAGATGCTGGCTCATATCAGTGAAGACGGAACCCGCGTCCAAACGGTAGCGGACCATTTGCAGGGAACGGCAGTCCTATGTGGGCAATTTGCAGCAGCCTTTGATGCCCAGCAACAGGGAACTTGGCTTGGATTACTGCATGATATTGGTAAATATAGTACAAAGTTTCAAAAGCGCCTGCAAGGTGGAGAGAAAGTGGATCACTCAACGGCTGGTGCACAGGTGGCTGCCCGATATGGTCAAATCCCACTGGCTTTTGCTATTGCGGGACACCATAGCGGCCTGCCGGATGGAGGAGGCCGAAGCGATACCGCGCAGGATGCGACAATGTTTGGGCGATTGAAAAAGGGCGTTGAACCCTATACCCAATGGACGAATGAGATTAAACTGCCGTCCATACCGCCCCAGCCGGAAATGATGAAGGAAAATCGTTTTACACAGGCATTTTATACCCGGATGTTGTATTCCTGCCTGGTCGATGCGGACTATCTGGATACGGAAAACTTTATGAGCAGCCCTAAACCGCGCGGACAAGGCCAGACAATGGATGAACTGCTGAAAAGGTTGAACCAATATACCGCAAAATGGAGCCATCCCCAGGGAACCTTGAATCAGCGCCGCAGTTCAATTTTGAGTGCCTGTACAACGGCAGGGCAAACAGGGCGGCGCGGCCTTTATTCCCTGACCGTTCCTACAGGCGGGGGAAAAACGGTAGCGTCATTGGCATTTGCGCTTTCGCTAGCTGTAAAGAACCATATGGACCGAGTTATTTATGTGATCCCTTATACATCCATTATTGACCAGACCGCGGATGTGTTTTCGGAAATATTAGGAGCAGAAAATGTTTTGGAACACCATTCAGGGGTGGACTACTCTGCCAAGGAAGATGATGAGCCGGCAGCCTACCGCAAAGCATTGGCGGCGGAAAACTGGGATGCTCCGGTGGTGGTTACCACATCCGTGCAATTCTTTGAATCACTTTACGGCAACCATGCGTCACAATGCCGTAAATTACATAACATTGCAAATAGCGTGGTCATTTTTGACGAAGCACAAAACCTGCCGGTTCCTTATTTGCGCCCCTGCGTTGCGGCAATCGCGCAGCTTGTACAGCATTACCGCGCAGCAGCGGTGCTTTGCACGGCCACACAACCAGCTTTGCAGCCCTTGTTTGATGAACTGGCGCCTGGGCTGCAGATGACGGAACTTTGCCCACATCCCAAAGAGCAATATCAGGCATTCCGGCGTACAACGCTAAAAATGCGCGGAGAGTTGGAACAAAGTCAGCTTGGTGCAGAACTGGCAGCGCAGGAACAAGTGCTGTGTATTGTAAACCGGAGAAAAACAGCACAGGAATTATACAATAACCTGCCCAAAGAGGGCAGCTACTGCCTGACAACATTGCTATACCCAGCCCATCGCAAACAGTTATTGCAGGAAATACGGGAACGCTTAAAAGATGGGCTGCCCTGCCGTGTGATATCAACTTCTTTGATCGAAGCGGGTGTTGATGTGGATTTCCCGGCTGTGTACCGCGAGGAAGCAGGTTTGGATTCCATTTTGCAGGCGGCGGGGCGCTGCAATCGAGAGGGAAGACGCCCGGCGGAGCAGAGCTTGGTACAGATTTTCACATTGGAAGGGCAGCATGTACCGCGCATGCTGGAACAGAATGTATCCGCAACGCAAAGCGTCCTGAAAAAATATGCAGATCTGGCATCTCTGGAAGCAATCGAAACATACTTTCTGTTTTACCGTACCTTAAAAGGAGATAAAAGACTGGATGAACAGCAAATTCTGCAAGGGTTCGAGCAGGATATGGAAGGGCGCATTTTCCCCTTTGCAACAGCGGCAGAGAGGTTCCGCTTAATTGAAACACCTGCCGTGACCGTATACATTCCCCAAGGGAAAGGGGAACATTTGCTTGCACGATTGCGTGCAGAAGAGGTAAGCAAAACTTTGTTCCGTCAACTGGGGCAATATGGTGTTCCGGTTTACCCGGATCATCTGAAAACGCTGGAGAATGCCGGGGCGGTTTGCCAAATCAGTGAAGGCATATGGGAATTAACGGACGGAAGCCTTTACGATAACAACACGGGCCTTGCTATGGAAGCTGAAACGGGAGCAGCCTGGTTTGCATAAAGCAAAAGCGGCAGGGAGCCTGCCCTGCCGCTTTTGTGCGCTAAAGTAAAATCAACTATTTCTATCCACGGCATAAGCTGCCGACGCAACTTATTATAAAAGAAAACCGGATGAAAAGCAAACAAAAAGTATACATGATAAAAGGATTGACATTTGGTGCCAAGTAGCGTATATTGAAACTATAGCAAAAATGTAAATTAAAAACAACTGAAAATAAAAATGCAAAGGAGTTGATGCAGATGATCCAGCTGGAAGTATGGGGGAATTATGCTTTGCTCTCGAGGCCTGAGCTAAAAGTCGAAAGGGTTTCATATGAAGTCCTCACCCCTTCCGCGGCACGCGGCATAGTAGAAGCAATCTATTACCACCCCGGCTTACGGTGGAAAATCCGGAAAATCTATGTTATGAACCCAATCCGCTTTACCAACATCCGTCGGAACGAAGTAAAAAGCAAAATTCTTTGTTCCGATGTACGCAGCGCGATGCAGGGAACAGGGAAAGAGCTTTACCTTGCCACGCCCCAGCAGATCGTTCAGCGTGCAGCCATGGTGTTGCAGGACGTTCATTATGTGATTGAGGCAGAATTTGAGATGACTGACCGTGCGGCACCGAGCGACAATCCGGGAAAGTTCCAGGATATTGTTACCCGGCGCATGTCCAGGGGTCAGTGTTTTCATACTCCCTATCTTGGGTGCCGTGAATTTCCTGCCGCATTCCGCGCATGGCCCGGCGGGCCAATCCCGACCATTGAGGAAACACGGGATTTGGGATTCATGCTATATGACTTTAGCTACACTGACCCGCAGAACATAACCCCGATGTATTTCCATGCAAAATTGGAACATGGTGTGTTGAATGTGGCAGACTGCGAGGTGTACCGATGATTTTACAGGCTTTGGTACAATACTATGAAGATTTGCTGGCCAATGGCAAAATCACGCGCCCCGGTTGGACAAGCGCAAAAGTCAGTTGGGCTTTGGAACTGGATGAAAACGGCCAACTGATGGCATTGCACCCCTTGCAGCAAGAGGAAAAGCGCGGAAAAAAAACAGTGCTTGCTCCATGTCAGCTGCAAGTTCCGGAACAGGTTAAACGCTCTAGTGGTGTGGCAGCCAATTTTTTGTGTGATAACAGTGCTTACATGCTCGGCATTGACGGAAAAGGCAAACCGGAGCGTGCAATGCAGTGCTTTGCCGCTGCAAAGGAGCTGCATCTTGCCATTTTACAAAATGTTCCCGGTCAGGCGGCACAGGCAGTGCGGAACTTTTTTATAAACTGGAATCCCAAGGCGGCGGAGCAGAATCCAGCGCTGGAACAAAGTCTCAAGGAACTTTACAAGGGTGGCAATCTGGTATTTCTGATTCGGGAAAACTATGTTCAGGACGATCCGGAAATACAGGAAGCCTGGCAGCGGCAGTGTGATAAGAACACGGATGCACCGGAAATTCGATGCCTGGTTACAGGGCAAAAGGCACCGCTTGCCCGCCTGCACCCGGCGATTAAAGGCGTGACCGGGGCACAGTCTTCCGGCGCATCGATTGTTTCTTTTAATGCGGACGCTTTTTGCTCATACGGACATGAACAGGGGGGCAATGCGCCGGTTGGCAGTTATGCGGCCTTTGCCTATGCACAGGCATTAAACTATCTGCTGGCAGACAGGGAACATGTTCAGCGCGTGGGCGATACCACCATTGTCTGCTGGGCAGCAGGTGGTGAGACCGCCTACCAGCAGGTAGCAATGGATGCATTGTTTGCCATGGATGCGCCTGTCAGCGAAAGCGATGTGCGAAATGCAGTGGACAAGCTGGTTCATGGACAGAGTGTAGAGTGGCAGAACGTGACACTTGACCCACAAAGGCACTTTTATGTGCTTGGCTTGGCCCCTAATGCGGCGCGCCTCTCGGTTCGCTTTTTCTGGCAGGATACATTTCAAACGCTGCTTGATAATGTGCAGAAGCATTATGACCGCTTAGAGATTGTGCGCCCCGCTTATGATAAATTCCCGCGGCTGGGGGTGTATTGGCTGCTGCAGGAAACCGTCAACACCAATTCCCGCAACCCATCGGCAGCACCGCAGCTGGCAGGCGATGTCTTGCGTGCAATCCTGAATAATACAAGGTACCCGGCAACCCTGCTGGATGGCGTTATGATGCGTATCCGCGCAGAGCAAAAAGTAACACGCGGCCGTGCCGCTATTATAAAAGCATACTACCTGCGTAATGAAGATCCCCGTTGCCCAAAGGAGGTATTAACTGTGGAAAATAACAAGGAAACAAATTATCAACCGTATGTTATGGGTCAGCTTTTTGCTGTGCTGGAAGCAATCCAGATGGCGGTAAACCCGGATATCAATACAACCATCAAAGACCGCTATTTTAATGCGGCGGCATCCACCCCAGCTACTGTATTCCCGACAATTCTGATGCTGGCGCAAAAGCATATGCAAAAAATGAGCAAGCCACAAAAGATTTATTACGATAAGCAGATCGCTGCGCTGGCGGGCGGAAAACTGGAAGGAAGCTTTCCCGCACGGCTGACCTTGCCGGAACAAGGCGCTTTTATCCTTGGCTATTACCATCAGACACAGGAACGCTATACAAAGAAAGTGGAGGAATAACAATGGCACAGGCAATCAAAAACCGGTATGATTTTGTAATTCTGTTTGACGTTGAAAACGGAAATCCGAACGGCGACCCGGATGCAGGCAACATGCCGCGTGTCGACCCGGAAACGGGATATGGCATTGTTACAGATGTCTGCTTGAAGCGTAAGATTCGCAACTATGTCGAAGTGGCCAAAGAAGATGAAGCAGGATACCAGATTTACATTAAAGATCAGGTCCCCCTGAACCGCAGCGATAAAAAAGCACTCGAATACTTGGGCATTGATGCTGATGCCAAGGATACCCTGAAAGTCGCCAAGAAAGATGACCCGGAGTTGGACCGTAAAATCCGGGACTTTATGTGCCAGAACTTTTATGATATCCGCACATTTGGCGCCGTTATGACAACCTTTGTAAAAGGCGCACTGAACTGTGGGCAGGTGCGTGGCCCGGTTCAGCTGAGCTTTGCACGCTCGGTAGACCCTGTTCTCCCACAGGAAGTGACCATTACCCGTATTGCCATTACGACCGAAGCGGATGCAGAGCGAAAAGGCACTGAGATGGGCCGCAAGTATGTGATCCCGTATGGCTTGTACCGTGCAGAGGGTTATGTTTCGGCCAACTTGGCCCGCAAAACTACAGGATTCTCAGAGGATGACCTGCAGCTGCTGTGGCAGGCAATCCTGAATATGTTTGAAAATGACCACAGTGCAGCCCGCGGCAAAATGGCAGTTCGGGAACTGATCGTGTTCAAGCATGATTCGGAGCTGGGCAATGCGCCGTCCTATAAACTGTTTGATGCAGTGCATGTCACGCGTGCCGAAGGGGTAGCCTTCCCGCGCAGCTACCATGACTATGTGGTGACCGTGGATGAAAATCTTCCGGCAGGGGTAACGTGTGAGAGGCTGTCGTAATGGTTTCCCCAGATGATTACCTGCTGATGTCCGGTATCCAGCATTTTAGCTTTTGCCGCCGCCAGTGGGCGCTCATACACCTGGAACAACAATGGTCCGAAAACCAACGCACCGCCGAAGGCCGCCTGCAGCATACCCGCTGCCATGATGTTACCCTGACGGAAAAACGCGGCGATTTGCTGATCGCCCGCGGTATGAGGGTCGTCAGCCACCGCTTAAAACTGACCGGCGACTGCGATGTGGTAGAGTTTCACAAGGATCCAAACGGCGTGTCATTGCAGGGCCGCCGCGGCCTGTGGCAGCCCATGCCCGTGGAATATAAGCATGGCCGCAGCAAGGTAAACGATGCCGACCGTTTGCAGCTCTGCGCACAGGCCATGGCGCTGGAAGAAATGCTGGTGTGCGAGGTGCCGGAAGGGGAAATCTTTTATGAAGAAACCCGGCAGCGGGAACATGTTTCCCTGACACCGGAACTGCGCAGCACCGCGCAGACCATGGCGGATGAGATGAACCGCCTGTTTGCGCGCGGCTATACCCCAAAAAGCAAACCCGGCAAGCATTGCAATGCCTGCTCACTGAAAGAGCTTTGCCTGCCGGCGCTGTATCAGCAGGCAGACCCGGCGGCGTATCTGCGGGAGTATATTGAGGAGGGCGCGCCATGAGAAAGCTGCTCAACACCCTGTTTGTCATCAATGAGGACGCTTACCTGACATTGGATGGCGAAAACCTTGTTGTTACCCGCAATAAGCAGGAAACCCACCGTTATGCCCTGCATACGCTGGAAGGCATCGTCTGCTTTACTTACGCGGGTGCCAGCCCCGCTTTGATGGGGGCTTGTGCCCGGCGGGGTATTGACCTTTGCTTTTTTGACCCGTATGGCAGATTTCAGGCCCGCACCGTGGGGGAAGAACGCGGCAATGTGCTGCTGCGTCAGACGCAGTACCGCGTGTCGGATGACCCGGCCCAGAGCTGTCGCTATGCCCGGAGTTTTATCCTTGGTAAAGTGTATAACGCACGCTGGGTGCTGGAACGCGCAACTCGCGATCATCCCCAGCGTGTCCCGGTCGAAAAACTGAAACGCACCTCCACCCAGCTGGCCGCCGCGCTGCCGCTGATACAGACCAGCGATGATCCGGAACAGCTGCGCGGCCTAGAAGGCGAGGCAGCCCAGCGCTACTTTGACTGCCTAAATGACCTGATTCTGCAGCAAAAGCAGGATTTTGTGTTTGAGGGCCGCAGCCGCCGTCCACCGCTGGACAATGTGAATGCGCTGCTTTCGTTTGCCTACAGCATGCTGGCGCGGGAGTGTGCATCCGCCTTGACCGCTGTGGGCCTGGACCCTTATGTTGGCTTTATGCACCGCCCGCGCCCCGGCCGCAAAAGTCTGGCACTTGACCTGATGGAAGAACTGCGGGCAGTTTATGCAGACAGGCTGGTCATCAGCTGCATCAATCAAAAGATCATCACGGCAAAACACCTGCAAAAACAGGAAAATGGTGCCGTACTGCTGACGGATGATGGCCGCAAAGCTTTCCTGACCGCATGGCAGAACAAAAAGAAGGAAGAGATCACCCATCCGTTTTTGAAAGAAAAACTGCCCTGGGGGCTGGTGCCCTATGTTCAGGCGCTTTTGTTGGCCCGTGCTCTGCGCGGCGACCTGGAAGTGTACCCACCGTTTTTCTGGAAGTGAGGTGCCGTTATGTTGGTGCTTGTAACCTATGATGTCAACACCGAAACAGCCGCCGGTCGTCGCAGGCTGCGCAAAGTAGCAAAAGTCTGTGTAGACTACGGCCAGCGGGTGCAAAACTCCGTATTTGAGTGCCTGCTGGATGCCGCGCAATACACGATGTTCAAAGCAAAATTGACCGAACTGATCGATTCGGAATCGGACAGCCTGCGCTTTTATCAACTGGGAAACCATTACAAAAGCAAAGTCGAGCATGTGGGTCTGCACCCGGATTTTGATCAGGATGGAATCTTGTTTGCTTAGTGCGAGGGGAAGGCAATCATAAAATTCCCGGTTCCTTCGCACCAGAAAATATGGAAAAAACAGGGGCAGATAGGGTAAAATACAGCCTTGCCTGTCAGCATGAAGATGCAATCTCCATAAAATTTGTTTCATATGCGCAAAAGTGCCCCACTGTTTTGTGCACTTTTGCTGTCGCTCTCCGCAAGGAGAGCGTGGATAGAAATAAAATCGGGATTGCAGCCATTGATGGCATCATTGTCGCTCTCCGCAAGGAGAGCGTGGATAGAAATCCTCCTTATAATCTAATGATACATCACGCAAAAAAAGTCGCTCTCCGCAAGGAGAGCGTGGATAGAAATTAAGACGCGAAGCCAACCAAGCAGACCAAGGCGGTCGCTCTCCGCAAGGAGAGCGTGGATAGAAATTGTTAATACAGCCGACCAGGAAGCCCGGAAACGCCGTCGCTCTCCGCAAGGAGAGCGTGGATAGAAATTAAGCCAGCCGAGCAAACCGAGACGCTTAAAGTCTCGTCGCTCTCCGCAAGGAGAGCGTGGATAGAAATTTTATCCACTTGAAACACTCGTAATTCTGCCGAAGTCGCTCTCCGCAAGGAGAGCGTGGATAGAAATTTATTGATGTACTTCATCATATACTTGCTAACTGGTCGCTCTCCGCAAGGAGAGCGTGGATAGAAATGGAGATAACCGGCGGAGCCGGTTTGCCCTTGACAGGTCGCTCTCCGCAAGGAGAGCGTGGATAGAAATATCATATACTTGCTAACTGCTTCAGCGTTCCGAAGTCGCTCTCCGCAAGGAGAGCGTGGATAGAAATAGGCAATCCACGCAAAAAGCCGTGAATATGCCACGGTCGCTCTCCGCAAGGAGAGCGTGGATAGAAATATTCAGCCCCCTGCTGTGATAGTAAAGATGTGCAGTCGCTCTCCGCAAGGAGAGCGTGGATAGAAATGGCAAATTCAAAAGATTGAAAATGGAGAAGCGAAAGTCGCTCTCCGCAAGGAGAGCGTGGATAGAAATTGCTTGTGCCAGAGCGCCACTTGGACGGTATTTCGGTCGCTCTCCGCAAGGAGAGCGTGGATAGAAATTTCAATCCGCCCACCCCCACAAGTCAAACCAGTTCGTCGCTCTCCGCAAGGAGAGCGTGGATAGAAATAAGCTACAAAGCTCAATAGATACAATATCGCAACCGTCGCTCTCCGCAAGGAGAGCGTGGATAGAAATCTTGTCTGCGGTAGTAACAGAACTATTGATATTGGTCGCTCTCCGCAAGGAGAGCGTGGATAGAAATAAAATAGTTTGGTCACGCTTGTACTTAACATCCTTGTCGCTCTCCGCAAGGAGAGCGTGGATAGAAATGTTGTTGGTGATGTAATGGGCAAGGCGCTAGCTGTCGCTCTCCGCAAGGAGAGCGTGGATAGAAATGGATGTTAAGGCCGCTACTGGGCTGTTTACGTCTGTCGCTCTCCGCAAGGAGAGCGTGGATAGAAATTGGCTTCCTGATCGGCGGTGTTAACAGAGCTATTAGTCGCTCTCCGCAAGGAGAGCGTGGATAGAAATCTTTTAGAACTCTTGCCTTGGGGGGCTGGGGGCGCGTCGCTCTCCGCAAGGAGAGCGTGGATAGAAATACGCGCAAAACCTTTGCGTATGTGTCATAGAGTTGGTCGCTCTCCGCAAGGAGAGCGTGGATAGAAATACGGAACGGTTTTGCAATGCGTTGAAACACCTGCGGTCGCTCTCCGCAAGGAGAGCGTGGATAGAAATCAGGATTAGAAAACAGATTAAAAACGCCTTGCGTCGTCGCTCTCCGCAAGGAGAGCGTGGATAGAAATTTCTATTTCAGTGATAAGGACGCCGATTGGGTGCGTCGCTCTCCGCAAGGAGAGCGTGGATAGAAATAGAAACTTGCCCATCTGTGTTTAAAACCGTTAATGTCGCTCTCCGCAAGGAGAGCGTGGATAGAAATGCAAGGTGCCGATATTGGGCATAAAATGATAAGTCGTCGCTCTCCGCAAGGAGAGCGTGGATAGAAATCACATTGGTGCAAATAATCATATCAGGGTACGCCAGTCGCTCTCCGCAAGGAGAGCGTGGATAGAAATTAAAAGGAAAGGCCGGGCCAGAAGGCCCGGCCAAAGTCGCTCTCCGCAAGGAGAGCGTGGATAGAAATATCCATCAAAGTTTAAACCTCCCGTCAAGACCCGTCGCTCTCCGCAAGGAGAGCGTGGATAGAAATTACTTGACTAACTATCATTTTACGGGGATTTTTACGTCGCTCTCCGCAAGGAGAGCGTGGATAGAAATAAACTTTTCAAACGGCGTTTTGTTGGCCAGTGTGTGTCGCTCTCCGCAAGGAGAGCGTGGATAGAAATTAAAAAGTAGCGTAAAATGATAGTTAGTCAAGTAAGGGTCGCTCTCCGCAAGGAGAGCGTGGATAGAAATTTTGCAGTATGATGTAGAAAAATGTTGAAGGAGATGTCGCTCTCCGCAAGGAGAGCGTGGATAGAAATATGAAATAAGAAATGCCCTTGCAGGATTTGAAGGTCGCTCTCCGCAAGGAGAGCGTGGATAGAAATGCATGAATTGGCTACGTACAGCAGGCGTTGAAGAGTCGCTCTCCGCAAGGAGAGCGTGGATAGAAATTCCTTTTTAGGTTTCTATTGTTTGTTTGGTTTGGTCGCTCTCCGCAAGGAGAGCGTGGATAGAAATTTATCTGTGTTTGTTATTGACAATGTGCATTCTTTGTCGCTCTCCGCAAGGAGAGCGTGGATAGAAATTGCGACCTTGAACCGTTAAGGAACGCTGAAGCAGTGTCGCTCTCCGCAAGGAGAGCGTGGATAGAAATCCGGTGTGATAGGCTGGCCTGCCGGTAGGCCGCACGTCGCTCTCCGCAAGGAGAGCGTGGATAGAAATAAGGTTACATTGACCTGATGAAATTGGAACCCGGTCGCTCTCCGCAAGGAGAGCGTGGATAGAAATGCCGCAAAAATGAAAGTCGGAGGCATTGACGTGGTCGCTCTCCGCAAGGAGAGCGTGGATAGAAATGTCCCCGCTCATGTGGCCGTGGTCCCCGCTGAACGTCGCTCTCCGCAAGGAGAGCGTGGATAGAAATCGATTGCCGCTTTTTTGCTCATGTGGCACCAGTGGTCGCTCTCCGCAAGGAGAGCGTGGATAGAAATCAGTATCTTTCCGGGGTCCTGGATTTCGGCCCCGGTCGCTCTCCGCAAGGAGAGCGTGGATAGAAATCCCAATCCGCTAAAATTTTGTGCAATCTGCTAGTAGTCGCTCTCCGCAAGGAGAGCGTGGATAGAAATCGCCAGATAATGCCGCTTGTAGACCTCCAAACGGTCGCTCTCCGCAAGGAGAGCGTGGATAGAAATAGCAAAGCCGCCTTGGAAAGCGGTTGTTACACTGTCGCTCTCCGCAAGGAGAGCGTGGATAGAAATATCGGCGTGGGGACCACACGGGACAGCCTCGGGGGTCGCTCTCCGCAAGGAGAGCGTGGATAGAAATCGCTTGCCAAGGTGAGGCACTGCGAGGGGTACAGTCGCTCTCCGCAAGGAGAGCGTGGATAGAAATTGCTTGGCGGGCTGGGCCGCCAAGGGCGGGACCGTCGCTCTCCGCAAGGAGAGCGTGGATAGAAATTGAGATCGTCCGCCAAGTATGATGGCAATATTGTAGAGTCGCTCTCCGCAAGGAGAGCGTGGATAGAAATAGGGCGTGCATTACGACAATTACAATCTGCACTGCGTCGCTCTCCGCAAGGAGAGCGTGGATAGAAATCCGGAACGGTTTTGCGATGCGTTGAAACACCTGTGGTCGCTCTCCGCAAGGAGAGCGTGGATAGAAATAGAAAGCTCCATATCGCCCAAATAAGCAGTTAAGGTCGCTCTCCGCAAGGAGAGCGTGGATAGAAATGACATGCACAGCAGCGTGATGGGCTTTTGCCCTTGTCGCTCTCCGCAAGGAGAGCGTGGATAGAAATGGGGATGGCGGTGTGACGGTATTTGACACCGACCGTCGCTCTCCGCAAGGAGAGCGTGGATAGAAATCGCAAATATTTGTTTTTGGAAGCGGTATCTATGGTGTCGCTCTCCGCAAGGAGAGCGTGGATAGAAATACATTTATCAATTATACTATAGATAATGAAAGTAGTCGCTCTCCGCAAGGAGAGCGTGGATAGAAATAGAAATTGGGGTGCCAATACCGGCATTGCCGCACGTCGCTCTCCGCAAGGAGAGCGTGGATAGAAATCGTACATCCCGCTTGCTAAGGTCCGCCACTGCGAGTCGCTCTCCGCAAGGAGAGCGTGGATAGAAATCGTTATCACCGCGATGACGTCCCAAATTTCCGTTGTCGCTCTCCGCAAGGAGAGCGTGGATAGAAATTGCGATAACCCTTGACAGTGGGGCCCTTCCCGGCGGTCGCTCTCCGCAAGGAGAGCGTGGATAGAAATGATACAAAAATAGACACCTCCATAAACATTTGTATAGTCGCTCTCCGCAAGGAGAGCGTGGATAGAAATCTTGTACACATCCGCGACCGCCAGCTTGGTGCCCTGTCGCTCTCCGCAAGGAGAGCGTGGATAGAAATTCGTTATGTGGACCCGGTGCCCGTCAACTACAAAATGTCGCTCTCCGCAAGGAGAGCGTGGATAGAAATACGGCCTTGTTAAAATCTGTCAAGTCAATGTCGCGTCGCTCTCCGCAAGGAGAGCGTGGATAGAAATTACAATGCACCGCACATCATTGATGCAGTATGCGTCGCTCTCCGCAAGGAGAGCGTGGATAGAAATGTCTGAATACCGCTCGAATTCGATCTGCCGCTGCAGTCGCTCTCCGCAAGGAGAGCGTGGATAGAAATCAAGGTCCGGTACCCCTGGACCCCGTTGACATCGTCGCTCTCCGCAAGGAGAGCGTGGATAGAAATCCCGCCGCACGTTCATAACCACACAAGGCGACGGTCGCTCTCCGCAAGGAGAGCGTGGATAGAAATTAATCGTTTACTGATTGTCTTTAATATCCCACCACGTCGCTCTCCGCAAGGAGAGCGTGGATAGAAATTCAAAGAGCGCAAACAGAAACACACGAGGATTTAGAGGTCGCTCTCCGCAAGGAGAGCGTGGATAGAAATAACAGGTTTATGGGGAGTGGAAAATGAAATATCCGTCGCTCTCCGCAAGGAGAGCGTGGATAGAAATAGTGGCAGAGGGATTTGAAATCCAAAGTGACGGGTCGCTCTCCGCAAGGAGAGCGTGGATAGAAATCCATGTGTCGTTATACATCTTCCTGCGCCGGAGCGTCGCTCTCCGCAAGGAGAGCGTGGATAGAAATGCAGATTAGCGTTACTACCGTTGTTGGTGTGCTCGGTCGCTCTCCGCAAGGAGAGCGTGGATAGAAATATAAATCTCGACCTCTTCAGAAGTAGATTCTTGTTGTCGCTCTCCGCAAGGAGAGCGTGGATAGAAATTATCCACACTGCCCCAAAAGGCAGTGACAACGCGGTCGCTCTCCGCAAGGAGAGCGTGGATAGAAATAGGAAGCCAGCAACCAGACGGAACAACAAGAACAGTCGCTCTCCGCAAGGAGAGCGTGGATAGAAATAATACATTTTTCACAAAAAGGACAGGCAAAGTAATGTCGCTCTCCGCAAGGAGAGCGTGGATAGAAATATCACAGCTTAAACCTCCCATCCAAACCCATAGGTCGCTCTCCGCAAGGAGAGCGTGGATAGAAATCTCCAAGTATGCATTGTAACTTGAGGATTGCTCGTCGCTCTCCGCAAGGAGAGCGTGGATAGAAATTGCTTGTATCTGTCCTCGTTTGCCTTGGTTTCTGTCGCTCTCCGCAAGGAGAGCGTGGATAGAAATTACTCCGGCCATCTCCAGTCAGCGTTAGGGCTCGTCGCTCTCCGCAAGGAGAGCGTGGATAGAAATATTCCCTCCCATTGAATTATGTCACGAACGGGGGGTCGCTCTCCGCAAGGAGAGCGTGGATAGAAATTATCGAAGAGGTATCTAAGTATGTCGTTAAGGATGTCGCTCTCCGCAAGGAGAGCGTGGATAGAAATACAAACTGAACATCAATAGGACGGCCATAACGATTGTCGCTCTCCGCAAGGAGAGCGTGGATAGAAATGTTCGGTGGCGCGGATTGCTCCGAGTATCTTAAAGGTCGCTCTCCGCAAGGAGAGCGTGGATAGAAATTGTATTTGCGTCGCACGCCGCAGCAGGCGGAGCTGTCGCTCTCCGCAAGGAGAGCGTGGATAGAAATTTGTTCGTACACGCCCATATAATGTGTGTGTCCGTCGCTCTCCGCAAGGAGAGCGTGGATAGAAATTTCCGGGCCCTTAAATGCTGCCTGCATCTGGGTGGTCGCTCTCCGCAAGGAGAGCGTGGATAGAAATGCTTGCTCCGTAAGCTGTGCAATCTGCTTATCTAGTCGCTCTCCGCAAGGAGAGCGTGGATAGAAATTCTCGCGTCCGGTATCAACCCCGATCAATCTACTGTCGCTCTCCGCAAGGAGAGCGTGGATAGAAATGGTAATTTTGGTCTTGCCATATTAATATCCTCCTTAGTCGCTCTCCGCAAGGAGAGCGTGGATAGAAATATTGGAGCGTTTTGACTCTCAAGAAGCCGAAAAGGGTCGCTCTCCGCAAGGAGAGCGTGGATAGAAATCTTCAAAGTCTTTTCAAAAGTATCATCAAACATAGTCGCTCTCCGCAAGGAGAGCGTGGATAGAAATCATCCTGGCAACCCCAGGAAAAGGGCCCAGGAGGCGTCGCTCTCCGCAAGGAGAGCGTGGATAGAAATGAACGGAATGCCACATTTTACGCCGTAAATAGCCAAGTCGCTCTCCGCAAGGAGAGCGTGGATAGAAATGCGGATGCCTCCAAGATCAGCAAATTAGTATTTGCGTCGCTCTCCGCAAGGAGAGCGTGGATAGAAATTTGAGTTCAAAGTGACAGAGGAAAAGGCGAAGCGTCGCTCTCCGCAAGGAGAGCGTGGATAGAAATGACTTATTAGCGACGGTATTCACGATACCAGGATGGTCGCTCTCCGCAAGGAGAGCGTGGATAGAAATACGGCTGCGTTAAACTCCGTCAAGTCGATGTCGCGTCGCTCTCCGCAAGGAGAGCGTGGATAGAAATATCAACCGCGAAATATCGTTGATACGACCATATGTCGCTCTCCGCAAGGAGAGCGTGGATAGAAATCACCAGCCCACGGGAATTTCCGAAATTGGTGTACCGTCGCTCTCCGCAAGGAGAGCGTGGATAGAAATACAAGGACGGCCGGGTGACGTGTTGCGAATATGAGGGTCGCTCTCCGCAAGGAGAGCGTGGATAGAAATTCTTCCGGCCCCATCGTGAATGACCCATTTATTAAGTCGCTCTCCGCAAGGAGAGCGTGGATAGAAATTAACGTGGGCTTTCCGATCGCCGCATTTTTGCTGAGTCGCTCTCCGCAAGGAGAGCGTGGATAGAAATAGGGATAAATTCGTCATAAATGCAAATTTTGCAATGTCGCTCTCCGCAAGGAGAGCGTGGATAGAAATACGCAGCATTGTATATAATTCTGCATCGGGCTGGTCGCTCTCCGCAAGGAGAGCGTGGATAGAAATTTCTTGCGGCGTGTATAATATGGAGCGCTTGCCGGTCGCTCTCCGCAAGGAGAGCGTGGATAGAAATAAGAATGGAAATGGTTAGTTCATCTTGCAGCCGATGTCGCTCTCCGCAAGGAGAGCGTGGATAGAAATACCGTCCGTCTTACTCATGTGTTCGCAAAGTTTGTCGCTCTCCGCAAGGAGAGCGTGGATAGAAATAATACCGACCGGTACGGCCTGGTATATGATCGCGTCGCTCTCCGCAAGGAGAGCGTGGATAGAAATTTATTGCTTCGATACATATACAATCGCGCTACGAATTGTCGCTCTCCGCAAGGAGAGCGTGGATAGAAATTGCGATTCGGACCCCGTGACCGACAAGGCCTGGGCCGTCGCTCTCCGCAAGGAGAGCGTGGATAGAAATCCTTTGGCCCACGCCTCACATACAGCGATCACGGGTCGCTCTCCGCAAGGAGAGCATGGAATGTTTCTCTTTCTGACTGTTCAGGGTGGTTTTGTTCATGCGGATATCCGCTTTAATTTTAAAAATTGCTATAGTAAAAAACTCTCGCATAAAATAATATAAAAATATTATATTATCTACTTGACTATATACCCCGGTGGGGTATATAGTGAATATACCCCGCCGGGGTACCTTGTATGTGATGGGAGGGTAACATAATGCAGGAAAACGAAAAGAAGGAACCGTGTTGCTGCTGTACACACAAAACAAAGCATCGCAGTGAAGAAGAGTATAAAAGCCTGGTCCACAGACTGAACCGGATCGAAGGGCAGATTCGGGGCATCCGTGGGATGGTGGAAAACGAAGTGTATTGTCCGGATATTCTGGTGCAGTCGGCGGCGGTAACGGCGGCGATGAACGCGTTCAACCGTGAGCTGCTGGCAAACCATATCCGCACCTGTGTGGCGGATGATATCCGTGCCGGGAATGACGAAGTTGTGGATGAGCTGCTGAAAACGCTGCAGAAACTGATGAAATAAGCATTGCCTGCACAAAATAGCAGAAGCAGAACATGAAATAAATGCACGAGTGTTTGAGCCAGCAAAAATGCCATGCCAGTGCCCAGTACGATTGGTTTTCTGTTCACAAACATCGGTAAAAGTTTGTGTAACATTACCAGAGCCATGAATAAATGCCAGTTATTCCCTGTGAGAGGGTGTGGATAGAAATGCCGCATCGGCCTTGGTTGCCCCCAACGTATCGCTCTCCGCAAGGAGAGTGTGGATAGAAATGGTAACCTCAATAATACGTCGAATTGCAGGCTAGCCGCTCACCAAAAGGGGGGCGAGGATAGGGCAACACCGCACAATTCCCGCCTTGCGGCTTAAGCACCGCTCCGGCAGCTGCGGCACGGCATCTGCGTTGCCAAAATGCTCGATAATGTCG
>OATA01001058.1_pt1 | contig 19004 bp, 13 predicted proteins | sample 1516451 | NCBI WGS metagenome assembly OATA01 (sample SAMEA2579905, study PRJEB22360) | human gut metagenome | biome: human gut; feature: human-associated habitat; material: faeces | place: Denmark | collected 2008/2010 | reverse complement strand
GAAGAATTTTAAGAGAGTTAGGTTTCAAGAATGTATATGTTGTTCCAGAACAGGAAAAACCAGATCCTAACTTTACAACACTCGAGTACCCTAATCCTGAAGACCCTAAGGCATTCACATATGCATTAAGACTTGCTAAGGAAGTTGATGCAGATATTATTCTTGCAACTGACCCTGATGCGGACAGACTTGGCGTATATTCTAAGGACACTAAATCAGGTGAGTACAAGTCATTCACAGGTAATATGTCTGGTATGCTTATTGCAGAATACCTTCTTTCACAGAGAAAGGAGAAGGGACTTCTTCATGAGAATGGTGCATTTGTAAAGACTATCGTATCTACTAACTTAGCTGATCTTATCGCTAAGGAATATAACTTAAAGCTTATTGAAGTTCTTACAGGATTTAAGTATATTGGTGAGCAGATTAAGTTCTTTGAGCAGAATAATACATACGAATATGAATTCGGTTTTGAAGAGAGTTACGGCTGCTTGGTTGGAACTCATGCAAGAGACAAGGATGCCATCGTAGCTGTTATGGCATTATGTGAAGCAGCAGCTTACTATAAGTCTAAAGGCATTACTTTATGGGATCAGATGATTAATATCTTTGATAAGTACGGCTACTTCAAGGAAGGACAGAAGGCTGTAACTATGAAGGGTGCAGAAGGTGCTGTCCAAATTGCTAAGATGATGGATGATTTAAGAAATAATCCACCTAAGAAGTTCGGAGCATGGAATGTTGTTGAGTTCAGAGATTATAAGAAGGATGAGTGTACAGTTATTGCTACAGGCGAGAAGAAGCCTACAGGACTTCCTGAATCTAACGTACTTTATTTTGAACTTAATGACCATGCATGGTGCTGTGCAAGACCTTCAGGAACAGAGCCTAAGATTAAGTTCTATATGGGTGTTAAGGGAACAGGTCTTGAGGATGCTGATAAGAAGTTAGAAGAACTTACTGATGCAGTTTCTGAAATTGTTGGTTTATAATCAGTTCAAATTTAATTAACAACTAAAACACAATATGAACACATTTCGTTGTTATATTACATGTATTGACAGTGAGATGTGTTCATTTGTTATGTATGGAATCTTCATTGTCATAATACAATGTTAAAAGGAGAGAATGATTATGTATAACGACAATAATGAGAATGATTCACAGTACCGTTACAGTGGCAGTGATATACCATATAACAATACTAATAATAGCAGTACAGCCAATAATAACACAGCATTTTCAAGTGCACCTTATGAAGCTAAGAAGCACAAGAAACACAAAGGCGGATTTGCAAAGAAAGCAGCATGCTTTGTTCTTTCAGCAGTACTTTTTGGCGCAATAGCCGGTTCGGTTATGTTTGGTGTTAATTATGCAGGCGGAAAGATTGCTGGCAGTAATAAGTCTGATGCTACAGGTGTTAATATACCAACAGTAAGTAATAATATTTCTAATGTTGCTAAGACAGATTCTTCGCTTACAGAAGATACTAATCTTTCAGCATCAGGTAAGATGGATGTAGAGGCGGTTGCTACAGCAGCCCTTCCTGCAATGGTTCAGCTCAATGGTACAACAACAGTTAAAAATTCAAGTTATTTTGGATATGGACAGAGCTATGAAGCAACATCAAGTGGTACGGGTATTATTGTAGGCAAGAGTGATACTGAATTACTTATTGTAACTAATGCACATGTTGTTGATAATATTGATAATCTTAAATGTGTATTCTCTGATGGCACAAGTGCAAGCTGTTCTGTTAAGGGTTCTAAGTCAGATCAGGATATTGCGGTAGCCGCAGTATCATTAAGTGATATTTCATCTGATACAGCGTCTAATATTGCAATTGCAGAACTTGAAGATTCATCAGATATTAAAGTTGGACAGCAGGTTGTTGCCATTGGTAATGCATTAGGTGAAGGCCAGTCAGTTACAACTGGTATAATTAGTGCAAAGGACCGTTCAATTACAGTCAACAATGTAACATTTACAGGACTTCTTATGACAGATGCAGCGATTAACTCTGGTAACAGTGGTGGAGCTCTTCTTAATTCAGAAGGAAAGGTTATCGCTATTAACTTTGCAAAAACAAGCAGTGATGGTGTAGAAGGTATGGCTTATTCAATTCCTGTCTCTAATGTTAAGGATATTATCGATTCATTAATGACTAAGCAGACAAGAAACAAGGTTTCATCAGATAAGGCAGAATACCTTGGAATTGCAGCAGTAGATATTACAAGTAATTATGCATCATATTATGGATATCCTGTAGGTATTCTTATAAGAACTGTAGCTGATGATTCAGCAGCAGACAAGGCAGGATTAGAGACATATGACATAATTGTCGGATTTGATGACCAGACAGTTACTACTATGTCAGGACTTACTAACATGCTTCAGTATTATGAGGCAGGTGAAAAAGTAACTATAGATTATTATCATATGGAAGGAAGCGAGTATGTTCTTAAGAGCACGGAGGTAACGCTTGGTTCTAAGAAGGCATCTTAAGGATATATTCCAAGTATATATTTATGGATAATACCAATGAGAATATGACAGAAGATAAGGATATTAATAAGAATAACAATGGGAATTCCGATGATTATGAGAAGATATGTTTTGTGTGCAGAAGACCAGAATCAAGAGCTGGTAAGATGATTGTTATGCCTAACAATATATACATCTGTCAGGATTGTATGCAAAGAACATTCGATTCAATTAACAGCAGCGGAATTAATTATGAAGATATGATGAAGATGTCAAACATGCCTGGAATGGGCATGTTTGGCAATTTTGGCGCTATGGATTCAGACCCGGTTCCAGAAAAGCAGAAGCTTAAGAAAAAGAAAGAGAATAAGAAGGAGTTACCAGCGCTTGACGTTTCTAAGCTGCCTGCACCACATGAGATTAAGAGAAAGTTAGATGAGTATGTTATAGGTCAGGACTATGCTAAGAAGGTAATGTCGGTGGCTGTATATAATCATTATAAAAGAGTTTCAGCAGATGCTAAGATTCTGGGTGACGTTGAGATTGAGAAGTCTAATATGCTTATGATTGGACCTACAGGAAGTGGTAAGACATATCTTGTTAAGACGCTTGCAAGGATATTACAGGTGCCACTTGCTATTACAGATGCAACAACACTTACAGAGGCAGGATATATCGGAGATGATATAGAGTCAGTTGTTTCTAAGCTTTTACTGGCAGCAGACAATGATGTAGAAAAAGCTGAACATGGAATTATATTTATTGATGAGATAGACAAGATTGCCAAGAAGAAAGAGACCAGAAGCAGAGATGTAAGTGGTGAGTCTGTACAGCAGGGAATGTTAAAGCTGTTAGAAGGCAGTGAGATTGAAGTTCCTGTTGGTGCGACAAGTAAGAATGCAATGGTTCCACAGGTAACTGTTAACACGAAGGATATTCTGTTTATATGTGGTGGTGCATTTCCGGATCTTGAGGATATTATCAAGACAAGGCTTAATAAGTCATCCTCAATGGGATTTAATGCTGACCTTAAAGATAAATATGATGATGAGAAGAACATCATGTCTTATGTGACGGTTGATGATCTTAGAGAATACGGAATGATTCCAGAATTTTTAGGAAGACTGCCTATCATATATTCACTTGACAGACTGGATGAGGATATGCTTGTCAATATTCTGAAAGAGCCTAAGAATGCAATTCTTAAGCAGTATCAGAAGCTGTTAGAGCTTGATGAGGTGAAGCTTGAGTTTACAGATGATGCATTAAGAAGCATAGCAAGAAAGGCAATGGAAAAAGATACAGGTGCAAGAGCACTCCGTTCTATTATTGAGGATTTTATGCTTGATATAATGTATGAGATACCGAAAGACAGCAATATAGGTTCAGTTACAATTACAGAAGATGTTGTTGAAAAGAAAGGTGCTCCGGTAATAACTATGAGAGCATAATAGTTATAGCAGAATAATACAATACATTTCTGAATACATATAGCATGTACAGTGATTGCTTTATGTTAAGGAGATGTTATGGCATGTGATTTTGATATAACCAAAGAGAATATATATGATTACATAATAGAAGATACTCCAGGGGCTGATGAAGCTATTAAGGCATTGTCAGGGATATGTTCGCAGAGAGCTGATTCGCAATGGATTATAGCTCATGGAGAACTGCCTGATAACCGCCAGCTTAATATAAGCTCTCTGGGGTATTTTACTATTCCAAAGTTATATGGACTCATGGAAGGCGATGCGGATATAAGTGCACTTGATGAAATAGGTGCTTTACGGGTACTTGGACAGGATAATCTGCAGGCAGACGGGAGTAATGTTCTTATAGGGTATGTGGATACCGGAATAGATTATCTTAATGATGTTTTCAAGGACAGACTTGGAAATACAAGAATTCAGGCTATATGGGATCAGACAGATAAAACAGGTACTGATGTTGCAAATACGTATGCACATTTTGGCAGAGTATATGAAAAGGATGAAATAGACAGGGCAATAGAGGCTGACAATAACGGAGAAAATCCATATTCTTATGTTGCACAAAGAGACACGTCAGGACATGGAACGCTGCTGGCTTCAATATCAGCAGGTTCATATACAGACGGATATGTTGGCGTTGCACCAGGAGCAGAACTTTTAGTGGTTAAATTAAAACAAAGTAAACAGTATCTGAGAGATTTTTTTCTGATAAAGGATGACGTTCCAGCTTTTGAGGAAAGTGATATTATGCTGGCTTTAAGATTTCTTGAAGATTACGCTATACGACTTGGAAAACCATTGATAATAATATTTGGTCTGGGAAGTGCTAATGGTTCAAGAACAGGCGCATCTCCTCTGGCAGAAATGATGGAGAATCTTACTAAAAAACCCAATATATCAGTTATAACATGTATGGGCAATGAAGCTAATAATAAATGTCATTATAAAGGGACAGTAATGTCAGCCCTGGTACCTGATGTTATGGAAATTAATGTTGATGGAACAGGAAAGGGTTTTACGATGGAAATATGGGCGGATAGTCTTGATATATTATCCGTGTCGATTGAATCACCGTCAGGGGAATATGTTCCAAGAATACCTGCAAGAATGGGTGCAAGTATGGAGTATACATTTCTTTATGAGGGAAGTACGGTTACGGTAGATTATCAGATAACTGAAAATGTTGCTGGAATGGAGGTTATATTCGTAAGACTTAAGACACCAGTTGAGGGTACATGGAAATTCTATATATATAGTCTCACTAATATAAAAGGAAGTTATAATGCATGGCTTCCATTAAAGCAGTTTTCCGGACAGGATATATATTTTTTAAAATCCGACCCGGATACAACACTTACAGTTCCAGCGGCAGCTGATGGTGTTATAAGTGTAGGAGCATATAATCATTATACAGGGGCTGCTTATTATGAAAGTGGGCGTGGATATAGCGCTGACGAAAGGATTAAACCTGATTTTGTTGCACCGGGTGCGGGGGTATATGGAATTGCTCCATCTGGAGGTGTTAAGGTTACTGGAACAAGCTATGCAGCGGCTTATGCCGGGGGATGTGTTGCACTTTTATATTCATATCAGGTAAATGTAAAGAATAGTCAGATGATTAATCATAACGATATTAAAGCACAGCTTATAAGAGGTGCAGTACGCTCAGAATATATGGTATATCCTAACCCTGTAGCTGGTTATGGAAAACTGAATATATATACAACATTTAACATGATGAGAATATCTTAGGTTGAAATCACTGGTGTTATATGCTAAATTGTTCATACATGACTAAAAGAGGAGATAGAGAAGTATGAAATATAAGGCATTGGCACTGGATTTGGACGGAACATTAACTAATAGAGAGAAGAAAGTTCCAGCGGGCAACAAAGAAGCGATTGAGAAAGCGATAGATGCAGGTGTTAAGGTTATTCTTGCATCAGGAAGACCGCTTTTTGGAATAACACCAATAGCCAGAGAGCTTGAGCTTGACAAAAAAGGTGGTTATATACTGGCATATAATGGCGGCTGTATAGTTGACTGCAAGACAGGGAAGCAGATGTCTGCGACAATAATGCCACAGGATTGTATAGCAGATATATGCAGTCTTGCAAGAGCCAACGGTGTGTATGCTCTGACATATGCTGATACGCAGATAGCTGCTGAGAGTGATTCTGATGAATATGTAAAGAAAGAAGCAATATGCAACAGCACTACAATCAAGAAAGTAGATGATTTGTGCAAATTTGTGGATTATCCTGTAGAGAAATTTCTGGTTGTAGGAGAGCATGAAAAGCTTCTTCCTGTGCAGAAAGCCTTGTTAGATAAGCATGAGGGAGTAATCAATGCATTTTTTTCAGAGAGCTATTTCTTAGAGGTAGTACCTGCGGGAGTTGCAAAGGATGCATCTTTGGATAAGCTGCTCACAATGCTTGATATAACAAGTGAAGAACTCGTTGCATGCGGCGATGGAATGAATGATATTCCAATGTTAAAGTATGCAGGTCTTGCAGCGGTTATGGAGAATGCATATCCTGAAGTTAAGAAATATGCAGATGTCGATGTACCATCTAACGATGACTGTGGTGTGGCATATGTTATAGATAATTATATATTATAATAATGGATTATAAAAAATATACCCCCGGCGGTTTTATTGGCTGCCGGGGGTATGTTTTATTGATTAATTAGAATTGTTATTGAGACTGTCAACATATTCATCTACATCGAATACATCACCGTTCTGAATCTTACTCATAAGCTGGATAGCTGTATTAATACTGTCTGCATAAGGATACACAACAGAAGCACCTCTAAGACCAGTTATTTCGAGATAAGCAGGACCCTGTCCAGCGGGTGGCTGGGTTGTTCCTTCAATACTGTATGTCTGGATATTCCATGCTGTACCGTCACTTAACTGAAGTTTAACAAGATCAGATATTGTACTTGTTGGAATATTAGTAAGGAACATATCACTAACAGCATCGAGTACGGCTGAATACTTGGTAAGTATTGCAGGTGAAGTGGCCTTCTGTAAGATACCCTTTATAGCTGCAGTCTGGTTACGTCCACGCTGGAAGTCTCCGGCAGCAAATGCATGTCTTTCTCTTGAGAATGCAACGGCCATCTCACCATCACATTCATTAGGTCCCTTGACGAAATGATATGGAATAGGAGAAGCATCTTCGCCACAAGTAAATTCTACTTCTGAGTCAATTGTGATTCCACCAAGTGCATCTACAACAGAGACGCAGCCTGTGAAATTAATCTTTACATAATAATCAATGTCAATGCCATACAGATTCTGGAGAGTGTCAATAGAAGCTTCTACACCGTAATTTCCAGCATGTGTAAGTTTATCATAACCTTTTCTTCCATCAGGTCCGGTAATCTTAATGTAAGAATCTCTTGGTGTTGTAACTAGGAGAATCTGCTTTGTTTCAGGATTAATAACGGCAACTATATTAACATCACTAAGTGCATTATTAGAGAGTGCTGAATCGGCACCATCTTCACTTGAGATACCGGAAACATATATTATAAATGGTTCTTTCTTTACGTTAACGTTGGATTTCTGGACAGTAACAAGCTTCTTATATTCGTATTGCTTAATAATCTTAACCTTGGTATCAAAGTCTTCATACTGTGAGGCAACAACCTTAAGCATGGAATCATTCATAACAATTGCCTGAACCTCTGTATTATCATAAAAGGCAGTTACAAGGTCATCCCATGATTTGTATTCTGCAAGTTCCAGGCTGCTCTTGTTAAGCTCTGATTTAACAGAATCAAATGCTGTCTTGACATTAGCGTTGCTTGCAGTTGAATTATAAGCAAACTTGTAATTGGCAAGATCATTTAAAGAGGAAGCCTTGTCATCTGCCAGTACAACTACATCAACGATGTCAGTGTTAATCTCAGGAAGATTAAGTTTATTAAGGACAGAATCAAGCTTAGATGATACAAGGTATATGAAAACAATCACTCCTGACATAAGTACTGCAAGAATCTTACCTATAATATGAGCCTTCGTAAACTGCGATGTGAAATCGTACAGGAATATCAGCAGTAAAAATGCGTTGACCGCAATTAAATACTTCAATGGAAGAATATCTAACTTAAATATATTAAATAAAAGTAATCCCGATACAATAAGCTGTATCAGAACTAATATAAGACCAATAAGTGTACCCCAGCCACGCCTTTTTCTTTTTCGTTCTTTCTTAGAAAGCTCTTCTTTATTCTTAAATAAATATTTCATATCGTCTTTACTTCTTGTAAAAAAATTAGACATAATTCACTCCTTAATTACAATAGGATAATAAAAAAATAACGAATACATTCTACCATGATTTTATCAAAAAGTAAAACTTAATTATCTTAAGCAAGAAAAACAACATACCTTAGGTATAGGCTTATTTTAATTAATATTATTACAAATAACTTAAAGTTAATAGGCAAACGCTATAAAAAACTTGCGGAAATTAACCAGAACAGATATAATAACGCTAGAATTGATGTGCAGTAATGTACAATCTTAAATAATAATTTAAAGGAGTGTTTTAAGGTTATGGGGTATGTTGATGAAGTATTAGACATCGTGTCTAAGAAGAATGCAGATCAGCCTGAATTTTTACAGGCAGTAACAGAGGTTCTTGAGTCTTTAAGACCAGTTGTTGAGGCTAACGAGGAAGTTTACAGAAAGAACGCTATTCTTGAAAGAATTACAGAGCCAGATCGTCAGATCATGTTCAGAGTTCCTTGGGTAGATGACAAGGGACAGGTACAGGTAAACAGAGGTTTCCGTGTACAGTTCAATAACGCTATTGGACCATACAAGGGTGGTTTAAGATTACATCCTTCAGTAAACTTAGGCATCATCAAGTTCTTAGGTTTCGAACAGGTATTCAAGAACTCACTTACAACTCTTCCAATCGGTGGTGGTAAGGGTGGTTCTGATTTTGATCCTAAGGGCAAGTCAGACAGAGAAATCATGGCATTCTGCCAGAGCTTTATGACAGAACTTTGCAAATATATCGGTGCTGATGTCGATGTTCCAGCTGGTGATATCGGAACAGGCGCAAGAGAAATCGGATTCATGTTCGGTCAGTATAAGAGAATCCGTGGAATGTTCGAAGGCGTACTTACAGGTAAGGGACTTACATACGGTGGATCACTTGCAAGAACAGAAGCTACAGGTTATGGTTTATTATACCTTACTAATGCTTTATGGAAAGATAATGGAATGTCACTTGAGGGCAAGACAGCAGCTGTATCTGGTTCAGGTAATGTTGCTATCTACGCTATCCAGAAGGCACAGCAGTTAGGTGTTAAGGTTGTTACATGCTCAGACTCAACAGGCTGGATTTATGATCCAGAAGGAATTGATGTTGCACTTCTTAAGGAAGTTAAGGAAGTTAAGAGAGCACGTCTTACAGAATACGCTGCTGCTAAGCCATCAGCTCAGTATTTTGCTAAGCAGAATGGTGAACACGGAGTATGGCAGTACAAGGTAGATCTTGCTCTTCCATGTGCTACACAGAATGAGTTAGACATCGAGGATGCTAAGATGCTTGTTGCTAACGGTGTTGTATCTGTAACAGAGGGTGCTAACATGCCTACAACATTAGAAGCTACAAAGTATCTCCAGGAGAATGGTGTTCTCTTCGTAGGTGGTAAGGCTGCTAACGCTGGTGGTGTTGCTACATCTGCTCTTGAGATGAGCCAGAACTCAGAGAGACTTTCATGGACATTCGAAGAAGTTGATGGAAAGCTTAAGGGAATCATGGAAACAATCTACGCTAACATTTCAGATGCTGCTAAGAGATATGATATGACAGTTGGTGGAAAGACAGACTATGTTGCTGGTGCTAATATCGCTGGTTTCGAGAAGGTTGTTGACGCTATGCTTGCTCAGGGAGTTTGCTAATTACAGGCTTTAATGTAATAATTGTCTTATAATATGATTTAATTGTAAGGTTCTGCAGACAATATGTCTGTAGAACCTTTTTTTACTTGGCAGATTGCGAAAAATGATTTATATTATATGATTGTAGAAGTATAAAAATGGAGGTCTGTATGAGAAAGAATATAGCAAGAGTATTGCTGTACGCAGCATGTGCGGTACTTGTTGTTTTTTACATATTAGTATTATGGTGGGGAAAGAATCCTAAAGTTGGAACAGAATACCGAATGTACTATCTGACACATGAGCTTACAGACTGGCCGGGTTATGGTAATCTGAAATATACATTTGGAACGAAAGAGATATGTACAGAACATAAAGACCGTAATGGTAAAGAACAAAGCAATGTCTGCAGTCGTAAAGGTCAGGGCTGGCAGAAAACAAAGAGATATGAAGGAACGAAGAATACAGACAAAGATTCATATATATACTATATTCCGGATGAATCATCTGATAATATATATCTTGTATGTGATATTACGGAATATGATACAACAGCCGTTGGTGATAAAGGAATTGAAGTATATGTGAATGATAAGCTGATTGGAAATATAGACAGCAAGGGAACAACGAAGCTAAAGATAGGATATGTCAGCGGTGATGAGCTTCTTACAGTGAAGTTTCATGCTGACAATGCAGAATATACTCTTTACAGTATAAGCCTTGATAAAGGTCAGGCGGAAACTTAAATCCAAAGATGACAGAATATGTGTAAATGTATAGAAAGGTAGAATTATATGAAGAAATCGGGATTTAAATCATTATTAAAAAAGATCAGGCCATACGCAGTACCTGGTATAATAACAGGTCTGGTTATGATTGTAATACTTATACTTAAAGGTATATGGCCTTTTGGAAGCAGCAGAATAGATTATTTTGACAACATGCAGCAGGTAGCACCGCTTTATGCACATCTGTGGGATTTCATGCATGGTAAGGCATCAATATGGTTTGACTGGTATACAGGTCTTGGAACAAATGTGTCAATGAGTATATCAGCATTTTCAATGATTACACCGTTTAATCTTTTATTATATTTTGTTCCAAGAAGTTACATATTAGAGAGCATATCAATAATTACACTTGTTAAGATGATATTCATGTCAGTTGCAATGTATGCGCTTATTAATAAGAAATACAATAATCTTGTGTATGGATTAAAGGTTATGTTTTCATGCATGTATGCCTTTTGTGGTTATGTAATTCTCTATGGTTCATGCTTTACACCATGGATGGATATAGTTGCATTTTTCCCTATTCTTATAATGGCATATGACAGAATGCTTGAGACAGGAAAGAAAATGTTCTATATATGCATGATTGCGTTGTGCTTCATAATTAATTATTACTTAAGTGCAATGTCACTTATATACATATTCCTTATCTGTGGAATAAGAATGGTAGTTATGCAGGAGAGAAAGCAGTGGAAGGAAACTGCATGGAATGTCGGTATAGGCACAATTGCAGGTATCGGACTTTCAGCATTCGTGCTTGTTCCTGTATTTGCACAGCTTTCTTCATCACAGAGAGGTGGTGCGTCTAAGGGGCTTTTATCACAGTATGCAGGCTGGATAACAAGTTCAATCGTTACAGATGGTGCAATGGCAGCACTGCAGCGATGGATGATGCTTTATGGACTTGCATTCGTTATAGCAGTTATTATTATGGGAATAAAAATATATAAGTCAGACAGAAAACAGCTTATATATTCTGTAGCCATGCTTGTTGTTGCATTAGGTCCGGTGCTTATGGAGGCTACTAACCTTATGTGGCATTTTGGCTCATATAACGGATATACATTAAGAAACGGATATCTGATATCTTTCACGCTTATCTGTGTTGCTGCGGGAATGGCTGAGAAGATGTTTGCAGATATACCATTAAAGGGTGCGTTTTATCGCAGGCAGACAGCGGTAGTAGCGGTAATTGGTGCAGTATATGTTATGATTTATAACATATTACCAATAAACAATGAAATGCTTGCAATGGCATTTTTTATAATGATATTTGCAGTAATGTTTGCAGTGTATATGTTTATGCTCATAAGAAAGAAAGAATTTAACTGCAAATCAGTTATCCTTGTTATTGCACTTGAATTGTTTATCGGTGCATATGCTCTTATAGGACCTCCTAAGTTTTATACATATGAAGATTATCAGATTGGTGATTATGTGCAGTATGCCAATGATGCGGCAGACAGCCTTGATATAGAAGAGTCTGCTACAGACAGAATAGTAAATCCTGATATCAGTCTTAATGCCAATTATCCTCTTATATTGAGAAGAGGAGCATTATCAAGCTTTACAGCAGCTTTAGAGGACGATACACAAAGTTATGCCAAGAGATGGGGATATTCTAAGTATTTCCTGTGGCTGTTAGATTCAGGTGGAACAGTATTCAGTAATGCAGTGCTGCATGTTACACAAGCAGTTAATATCAATGAACTTGACAGTGCTTTATATACATTAGAGAAGAAGGAAGGCGATTACAGCCTTTACAACACTAATTATAACCTGCCATTTGGATTCTGTGTTGACAGCAGCTTCAGCAAGCTTGATATGACTAATGTTGACTGGATTACATACCATAACAGAATGTATAAAGCAATGACTGGAGATAAAGAAACATTTGTAACAAGAATATATCCACAGGCAGAGACTGCTGGCAATATTAAGTCCATGACTATTAATGTCGGAAGCAGGAGTGCTATATATATGAATATTGCAGATGTGAAGAAGCCTAATGCGGATGCTAATGCATCTAAACTTGAGAGCAGCATACATGTATATGTGAATGGTGAGGCAGTTGTTGTACCTACACTTGGAGATGTTAATAATACAGCATATTTTACGGATTATAATAATAATCTTCTTTATCTTGGCATATTTGAAGATGAAGATGTTCAGATTAAGATTGAATATGATAAGCCTAAATATATTAACCAGAGTAAGATGACTATCGGACTTCTTAATATGGAGAAGATGGATAAGCTCTGTGAGGATTTCGCAGATAAGCAGACAGATGTTTCATATACTAATAATACGCTTACAGTTAAGATAAACAGTGATGGAACTAAGGATTATGCCCTGATACCGGTTATTAAGAGCGCTAACTGGACCGTGACACTTGATGGAAAGACAGTTAAGACTAAAGAGATAGCAGGGCTGTTTACAGGTGTACAGGTTCACGAAGGCGAGAATACATTAGTGTTTACATTTGTGCCAAAGGGCAGAAATGCAGGACTGCTTATTACACTTGTGACATTGTTAATAACTGTGTTATGCCTTGTGATTAATTATAAGAGAACTATAAATGTTCCTGTATGGGCTAAGTACTGTGCACAGTATATATATATTGGATTGTTTGCAATAGTTGTGGCTGCAATGTTTGTAGTACCTGTAATAAGTACAATCCCGGCAGCTATATATCATATAATCCGTATATTATTGAAATGAGGCATTAGATGAACAGACTAAAAAATAATGAGAATTGCAGGCTTCTGTTAAAGATATTGATTATATTTGCGATATCAAGACTGATTATGCTTATCATGGTTCCTGTGTATAATGGAATTATGGGGACACACAGATCATTTCTGTTTCTTATGAACGAGTGGGATGCAAAGAAATATGCCTATATAATCAATCATGGCTATACACACCCTACGGATATTGATCCTCAGGCTAACTGGGCGTTCTTCCCATTATATGTTATCGTGTGTGCAGCATTAAAGGCAGTGACAGGCGGGCTTATTAATACTTATGTTATTGGAATGATAGTATCTAATATATGCATAATTATTGCAGCATTCTTTGCTGTTAAATGTCTTAAGAAGCAGACTTCTATTAAAGAAGAATATACTATGATTATGCCAGTGCTTTTATTTATGGCACCTTACACCTTCTATTGCAGTTCTGTATATACGGAAGCGATGTTTATAATGTTCATTGTACTTTTTTTCTATTTCCTTTTTGAGAAGAAATACATGGCAGCAGGAATTATGGCAGCATGCTCAAGTGGAACAAGAATTGTAGGCTGTATACTTGTATTTGCACTGGTTGTACAGCTATATATTGACATGGAAGGAACTAAGATAAGCTTTGGCAGGGTTAAGACATTTGTAATGGATATGCTTAAAGCACCTAAGAAGATACTGTCAGTGCTTGTGTGCCCGCTCGGTGCATTTGCATATATGACATTTCTTAATTTCTTCTGTGGTGATGCATGGGCATATAAGAATGTCCAGATTGCATGGAGAGAGGATGAGTATTTCCCGATTATAGGCGTGTTGTGGAAGGCATGTACAGGACAGATTGAGCCAAGATATACATATATGGGGTGGTTCTGTATTGCAATACTGATACTTTATGGATATATGTTTTACAGAAAATATTACTCAATGGCAGTGTTCGGAATTATATCACTTCTTGTGCCATTGACATCACATGTTATGAGTACATGCAGATTTACGGCAGGAACATATGTTGCATTTGTGGGAGTGTATGACATACTTACAAGATGTAATAAGGCTGTAAGATACATTATTATGGCGGTTCTTATTGCAATCGAAATATATCTTTTGTTCTTATGGTACAATTCAGACTGCTGGCTTATGTAGCAGTCAGAAGAGGAGGCAGATATGTCAGATATAATATCAGAGATAAGCAGAATCAGTGAAGATGAGCTGCGAATGCAGATAGCGCTTATTGACAATGTTAATATATCTAATGCGGTTAAAGAGACCGGATACAGGCTGGTTAATGTGCTTGCAGATGTTGCCAATTCATTTACACAGAGTATAGGAATAAAGAATTCGATTGATTATGAGGTAAAAAAAGTATCAGATCTCGTACGGGAAGACTGTCTTCGCTATAAAGCGTTAGACAGGGAAAAACTTGAGAAAATGTTATATGAGCGGCTTGAAGTGATGTGTCCTGAAATTGAAGGAGACATGAAGGATAAGGAAGTAAAAGAGCAGATGTCCAGATACATTATTGATGAGGCGGCATCTGCATATGGAATTAATAAATATATGTCACCCGCTCATAAAATAGAAGAAATAAGCATAAGATATAACAATGCATTTTTAAATAATATTATGAACCAGATACGTAATCTTACAGCTGTCCAGAAAAAGTCATATGCTGAACAGGTTGGAAGAAAATTAGGGGTTGCTTCAATGGAGACTAAACGTGAGGTTCAGAAAAGTCTTATGCCAGAGAAATTCAATGGCGAGGGAATTATAGATGTACTCGGCAGACAGAGAAGTACGACAAAGCTTGAAGCTGCAATAAGACTTCTTGGGGAAGATGCATTCTGGTCGACAGAGGCGCAGGTAAAGACAATGTATCAGGCAGTCAGAAATATGACAAGAATATCAAAACTTCAGGCGGCGGGATACATATGGAAGGTAAGCCATGCAAATGATATCAAGTTTTATGCACCATCAGACCTTATGCCGTCTTATATTGCTGCGGACAAAAAGAAAGCCGCTGATGATAAGGACAGAGAATACCGTGTTATGTGTACTCAGGTTGAAAAGGCACGCAAGGAATTAGAAAAATGTGAAAAGGATGTTTCTGTAAAGACAGACAGGATGACTGAAGCACAGAAGAAATATGATGCTGCCATGGACAGGCTTAATATTGCACAAAATGATTTTGCAAAACTTGAAGATGTCAAAGATGATTATATTAATAACAGAAAGACAGAAGATGAATCAAAACGATATTATGTACAGGTTAATGATACAAAGAGGGAAATGGACAGAAGTCTTGATGATAGTGACAGGAAGAAAAAGAGACTTCAGGAGACAGAGAAAGAATTAAAACTTGCATGTGAGAAGGCAGAGGAGAGAAAGATATATCTTGAATCTGTACAGAAAACGGCAGATGAAGAGACCAAAAAAAGAGCAAAGGAACTTAAGATAAAATGGACAGCCTTTTTCTTTAAATATTCATTTGATGATGAAGTATTTGAGTCTGCTGTTAGTATATTTAGCAGGGAAGAATTACGATATATTGAAGAAACTTTAAAAGAGGCACATGATTCAGCTTCTATGCTGGCAGTAGGGGATAATAATGTGATAAGGGCATATACTGGTGGAAAATATACAGCTGTTATTACATATGAGGACAGACATATTATTTCTATACAAAGTATGTGACATCCGGAAAGGAAAAGATGAGACATGTATAATGAGATTGTGAATAGTCTTGACAGTATAAGTCAGTTTGCATCATCTACAGGATTAGAAAGAGGCAGACAGTTATTACATGATATGAATAATCCAGAGAAGTCATTAAAAATAATACATGTTGCCGGTACTAATGGAAAAGGATCGGTGTGTGCTTATATTGCAGGAATTTTACAGCATAATGGTTATAAGACAGGACTTTTTACATCTCCTCATCTTGATGATATAACAGAACGTATAAGAATCAATGGAATAATGATTTCACAAGAGGATTTTGAAGAAGCATACTGGTATGTGGAAGAACACAGGACACAGGAGCTTGCGTATTTTGATTATCTTTTTGGCATGGCAATGTATTATTACAGTAAGCATGATGTGGATTATGTTGTTATGGAAACGGGTCTTGGCGGAAAGCTGGATGCAACTAATGCAGTTGATAATCCGGTTGTCTCAGTAATAACAACAATATCGCTTGAACATACTGCAATTCTTGGTGATACAATAGAAAAGATTGCAAATGAAAAAGCGGGGATAATTAAACCGGGAATACCGGTTGTGTGCAGCGGCATAGTGAAAGAAGCTGCTGATGTGATAAGAAAGCGTGCAGCAGACTTTGGATGCGACTGTCATGTGGTTGACGACAATACATTTGAACTGATACAAAATACATACGGGTATATTGATTTTTTAATTCATAATGAGTATTATAAGAATGATTGCTTCCGGTTAAGTACAAATGCGTTGTACCAGATGGAAAATGCAAGCATTGCACTTACGGTATGTGCTAATCTGTGTGACAGGGGGATGATTAAGCTTGACAATAAAGCAGTCAGTATGGCAATGTACGATACACACTGGGCAGGAAGAATGGAACTGTTAAGAGATAATCTGTATGTTGACGGAGCGCATAATCCACAAGGGATTCAAAGCTTTGTAGATTCAGTAAACAGTCTTTATGAAAACAGTCGGCTTGATAAGGCAACATTACTTTTTTCAGTAGTAAGTGACAAGAATTATGACAGAATGATTAAGATACTATGCAGCTGCAAGCATTTCAGACAGATATATGTTACAATAACGGGCGGTGTCAGAAAGCTTCCAGCTGATATAATAAAGGAAACATTTGAAGCACATATTAAGGATACACCGGTATATGTATTTGAGAGTGTTGAAGAAGCTATGAAAAAATGGGATAACAGACTGATGTTTGCAACGGGGTCGCTTTATTTAGTTGGTGATGTGGACCGTGCATTGGAAGGAAAGGAAAATAATCATGATTAATTTTGATGAAGAGATACAGAAGTTTCAGCCAAGTCTTGAAGTAGAAGATGCTGAGGACGCAATATATAACAATGATGTACCGGATATCACAGATCTGATATCACAGATACTTAGCGGAAAGAATACAGATAAGTAGTGAGGGGTGGACATATGAGATGTTATAAATGTGGAAGCTTCCTTACAGATGGTGATACATGTCCACAATGTGGAGAGAATGTAAGAATATATAAGAAGACAGCCAGAGTATCAGATGCATATTATAATGCAGGACTATATAAAGCAAGAGTAAGAGATTTAACCGGTGCAGTTGAATCTCTTAAGATAAGCCTTATGATTAACAAGTACAATACCAATGCAAGAAATCTGTTAGGTCTTGTTTACTGTGAGATGGGTGATGTAGTTGAGGCTTTAAGCCAGTGGGTAGTAAGTAAGAATTTTACGCCTGAAGGCAATATTGCAGGACACTATATTAAGAAAATACAGACTAACCAGAACAGATTTGAGATGATTACAGGTACTATCCGTAAATATAATCTTTCTTTGAAATATGCCAAGGAAGGCAATCTTGATATGGCTGTAATACAGCTCAAGAAGGTAGTTGCCAATAATCCACAGCTTATTAAGGCACATCTTCTGCTTGCACTTATATACATTAAGCAGGACGAGCTTTCAAGAGCAAAAAAGCTGCTTAACGCTGTGCTTGCAATAGATAAGAATAATACACTTGCACATATTTATCAGAAAGAGATAGCAGAAAGAAATGCAGCAAAGAAAGCGGAAACATCAGGTTCTTTCCTTCCTAAGAGAAAGGAAAAGGATATTGATAAGAAACCGCTAAGTGGCAACGATGTTATTCTTCCAAGGTCGTCATATAAAGAACCAAGTAATGGTGCAATAACAATAATAAATGTATTGGCAGGTGTTGTAATAGGTGCAGCATTAATATGGTTTCTTATTGTTCCGGCAAGGAATAAGGGACTTACACAGGATTATAAGAAAAGTCTTCAGGAGTATAGTGAGCAGTTATCTTCTGGTAATGTAGAACTGAATTCTATGCAGAAAGAACTTGAAGAGGTTAAGGCGCAGAAGGATGCACTTGAGCAGCAGCTTGGCGTTGTTAATGGAACAGAGGGAAGCAACAAGCTTTTGGTATCAGTAATAGAGGCAGCAAGTGATTATATTGCAAATAAGCCTGATGATGCTGCGAATAAGCTTGTTGATATAGATGTCAGTGCACTTCCAAGTGAGTCAGCAAAGACTTTATATAATACAATAGCAACGGCGACACTTCCGGCAGCAGCACAGACCTTCTATAACACAGGAATGACAGAGTATTACAAGTCCAACTATGAAGTTGCGGCAGATAATCTTGTCAAAGCATACAAATGTAATAACAGTGCAGATTCAGCTTATTATGCAGCTAAGTCATATGTAGTATTAGCAAAGACTGATGATGCAAAGAAATACTATAAGTATATTGTGGATGATTATTCGACTAGCGGATATTACAAAGAAGCCAGCGATTACGTTAATTCACATTGATGAGGTACTAAAAGATAAGCCCCCGGCAAAGATAATTCTT
>OATA01001056.1_pt1 | contig 19149 bp, 13 predicted proteins | sample 1516451 | NCBI WGS metagenome assembly OATA01 (sample SAMEA2579905, study PRJEB22360) | human gut metagenome | biome: human gut; feature: human-associated habitat; material: faeces | place: Denmark | collected 2008/2010 | reverse complement strand
TGTATATCGTAAGCATGTGCCAGAAGAAGATACAAACGCTATTGGAGAGACTGCGAAAGAGACAGAAGTTTCCATTCGTTATATCGACGGTGAGCGCCATGTATATTTAAATGGTGAGGATGTAAGTGAAGAGATCAGAAAAGAGCATATTGGTCATATGGCATCTGTAGTTGGCGCAGTACCGGCTGTAAGAGAGCATCTCTTATCACTTCAAAGACAGATTGCACAGGAAAATGATATCATCATGGATGGAAGAGACATCGGTACATGTATTCTTCCTAATGCAGATGTAAAGATCTTTCTGACAGCAAGTGCCGAGGAAAGGGCAAGAAGACGCTACTTAGAGTTGCAGTCAAAGGGCGATACTACGCCATATGACGTTGTGCTTGCCGATATTAAAGAGCGCGACTACCGTGACACGCACAGAGATATCGCACCGTTAAAGCAGGCTGAGGATGCTGTATACCTTGATACGTCAAACATGACAATTGAAGAAGCAGCAGCAAAGGTAGTAGAGCTTGCAAAGGCGGCACGCTGATGGAAGTAATTCTTGCAAAAAGCGCGGGCTTTTGCTTTGGCGTGCGCCGCGCAGTAAACGAAGTTTATCGTTGTCTTGAGGAAGAAAAGGATACACCAATCTATACCTTTGGTCCAATCATCCACAACGATGAAGTGGTCAACGATTTAAAGAATAAAGGTGTGCAGGTAGTTGACACATTAGAGTCGCTTGCAGCACTTAAAAAGGGCATTGTCATAATCCGCTCCCATGGTGTTGGCCGTGACACCGAAACAAAGATGCGTGAGCTTGGCATGCGTGTTATTGACATGACATGTCCGTTTGTAAAAAAGATTCACCGTCTTGTAGAAGAAAAGTCAAAAGAAGGCTACCAGATCGTCATAGCCGGAAATCCTGTGCATCCAGAGGTTGTAGGCATTGTAGGATGGAGCACAGACGGCGCATCAGTTGTAAAAGATGCGGAAGAAGCACAAAAGCTGGTATTAGACCCTAAAAAACCCGTTTTTGTGGCAGCACAAACGACATTTCACTACATTAAATTTCAAAATATAGTTGACCAATTAGAAAAAAAAGAGTACAATATAAATTGCGTTAACACTATCTGCAATGCAACCAGAAACCGGCAGGAGGAAGCAGCCAGTCTCGCAGCCTCAGTAGATGGCATGCTGGTCATAGGTGGGAGTCATAGCTCCAACACGCAGAAGCTGTTTGAAATATGCAAAAAAGAATGTAATAATACCCATTACATACAAACCGCTGAGGACCTAGACACCAATTGGTTTTTGACAGCAGACAGGGTGGGTGTTACAGGAGGGGCATCAACCCCGAATATAATCATTGAGGAGGTTCTACACCATGTCAGACGAATTCGGACAATTATTAAGTGAGCAGAAAGAAGTTGCAATTAGCCAGGGCGCAGTTGTATCCGGTCAGGTTATTGCAGTAAAGGAAGACGAGATTGTCCTAAATATAGGATATAAAGCAGATGCTGTCATTAGCCGCAACGAATTTACCAACATCCCGAATGCAAATCTGTGCGACCTTGTAAAGGTTGGCGATGAGATCGAGGCTAAGGTTGTTAAGATGAACGACGGCGAGGGCCAGGTTCAGCTTTCTGTACGCAAGCTGCAGGCAGAGAGAGGAAGCAAGGTTCTTGAGGACGCATTCGAGAACAAGACTGTATTAAAGGCAGTTGTTACTGAGATCTCCACTGGTGGATTAAGTGTAGTAGTTGATCAGACCAGAGTATTTATCCCGGCAAGCCTTGTATCCGATGTATACGAGAAGAATCTTGAGAAGTACAAGGGACAGGAAGTTGAGTTTATCGTTACTGAGTTCAACCCGAAGAAGCACAGAATTATCGGTAACTGCAAGGAGCTGATCATCGAGAAGAAGAAGAAGATGCAGGAAGAGCTCTTCGCAAAGCTTGAGGTTGGTCAGACCGTTGAGGGTACTGTAAAGAACGTTACAGATTTCGGTGCATTCGTAGATTTAGGCGGAGCAGATGGTCTGCTTCACATTTCTGAGATGAGCTGGGGCCGTATCGAGAATCCTAAGAAGGTATTCAAGAGTGGTGATAAGGTTAAGGTTCTTGTAAAGGCAATCGATGGAAATCGTATCGCACTGAGCATGAAGTTCCCGGAGGAGAATCCGTGGAAGGATGCAGAAGAGAAGTTTGCAGTAGGTACTGTTGTTACTGGTAAGGTAGCACGTATGACTGACTTCGGTGCATTCGTAGAGTTAGAGTCAGGTGTTGATGCACTGCTTCACGTTTCTCAGATTTCCAGAGAGCGCGTAGAGAAGCCACAGGATGTTCTGTCCATCGGTCAGGAAATCACCGCAAAGGTAGTAGACCTGAACGTAGATGCAAAGAAGATCAGCCTGAGCATGAAGGCTCTTGCAAACGATGAGGATCAGGAATAATCCGTAAGAAATACATCAAATAAAATGAATTTAAAAAGACCGGGGAGAAAAAACTACCCGGTCTTTTTTGATTAAAGCAAGCGGTTCAAGAAAATAATTCCGGTGGTGCTTCCTGCGCCTCCTCAGAAGGAACAGGTACAGCACATCTCAGTGCATCTTCGAGTACATTATGTGCATAGGCGAGAATAAAATCAGGATCAGCTATATATTCTGTAAAAAGCTGCTTGGAAGAATACTCCTCCTTATAAAGATCAAACATATCCTCATGCGAGAGCGGAAGAAAAGTACTGCTTTTCTTTGTGTAGCAGGTAGAAGCACTTGCCTGAACACGATGCTCCGGGTCTACATATTGGCCGACCTTCTTATGAACAGCGCGGTCCTCATCAGGAAGATAATAATAATCCTTATAATTATCAAAGAAATACTTTAATTCCCCGACAAAAGCACGAATCTCAATAATGATCTGGTTCGCACGGATCGATAAACGGCAAAGCGGCAGCTCACGCGTCACAGCTACCGGGACCTTAACAGAACAGTCCACCACAATAGTAAGAGAGGACGATGCAGTGCTTAACGAATAGCCGGCAAGTGTCCACTCACTGCGGAATATATCAAGATAAGACAAAAGCGGCATAATCTGAGGAAGAGCCTTTAAATCATCCTCATTGTGAAGAAGAAGCACCTGATAAAGACGCTTATCACCAGTCTCAAGATAATCATGATAAACAGCGATCATCTCCTTGCCGGTAGCCTGATCTAGTCTTGAAATATTTAAATAGCTTTCAAGTGTTGCAAGTTTTAAGTTCTCAAGCTGCAGAAGTGTCTTTACAGGACGCAGGTGGCGGTACAGATCAAAGCTGCGAATATTGTCAAGCACATCAGTATTAAGGCCGTAGGCAGCAGCACATTTCTTTAAAAAAGGAAGATCAAAGGTTTCGCCATTAAAAGAAACAATAACCTGATAATTTTTTATAAAAGAAAAAAAGTCCTCAAGGATCTCCTGCTCAGAATTAAGCGAATCAGAAAACCACTGTCTGATATGCCACTCCATCTGCTGATGATAGACTGCACCAATCAGATAAATAGAAGAGGTGGCAGGTGTGAGTCCTGTCGTCTCAATATCAAGAAATACAAGATCCTTTAAGGGTGCAATCGCATGAGAATCATAAAATTGCGGGATCGAAAACGTTTTGCTTATAACAACCATTGAAATTCCCCCGTTATATAAAAATCACATTAAATACAAATCTTAAAAATTTCTTACATTATAGCATAAGAGAGGAAAGAAGTCAAACCTATTCCTATTATGTGATTTGCAGTAAACAGTGATATATATATGAATTATGATTATAGATAATTACAACAAAAATGAAAAAAATCATAAGAAAATATGAAAAAAAAACAAAAATGGTACTTTACAAAGTGTTTGAAATGTGCTACTGTTTAAGTAAGCGAAAAAAGCATGTTCATCAGTTCAGCTGGAAACAGTGAAAACTTGGAAGGAGTATGGAATATGCAGGGAGATGACAGCAAAGAGGGCAAAGACAGCAAGCGTTTAAGTCGCGCAGAGCTTCTTGAAATGCTTATTGAGCAGTCAAAAGAAGTCGAGTCACTTAAAAAGAAGGTTGACGAGCTTCAGAAACAGCTTGATGATCGAACGATTCAGTTGCAGCAGACAGGTTCGATTGCAGAAGCAGCTCTCGCATTAAACGACATATTCAAAGCTGCAGATCAGGCAGCATCCCAATACATCGAAAGTATAAAGCGTATGGAGCATGAAAAGAATGTAGAGTTCCAGGCGCTTCGCCAGAAGACACTTGATGCATGTGCTGTGATGAGAGAAGATACACAGGAGTATTGCAGACGGCTTCGTTATGAGAGCGAGGCAAAAAGAGACGCGCTGTATGCTCAGTTAGAAAAAGAAAAAGAAGAGATCGAGAAAAACAATTCTAGTGAAGGCAGCGATCCAAGCACAAGGACGTGCCTTGAGACATCTCCCAGTGTAGGTGGAGGTGTCTCATGAAAAAAAATAAAAAACAACCACTTGAAGTGCCGCCGATAGAGACTCTTGAAAAAGAGCTTCACAGAGAGCTTTACAAAAAGAGCTACAGGAGCACGCTTCGAAGCACGGTTTATACACTCATTACAGTGGCGGCAGTAGCAGTACTGGTAGCTACTTTGGTGTTACCTGTTTTACAGATCTATGGTACGTCCATGACGCCGACCTTATCAGATGGAGACATAGTTGTCTCCGTTTCTGGTTCGGAATTTGAAGCGCAGGACATAATTGCATTTTACTACAATAATAAGATCTTAGTAAAACGTGTGATTGCAACAGCAGGACAGTGGGTAGATATCGACGAAGAGGGAAATGTTTCAGTTGACGGAACACCCCTCGATGAGCCATACGTATTTGAAAAGGCGCTTGGCGAATGCGATATAGACTTGCCATATCAAGTGCCTGAAGGAAGAGTATTTGTTATGGGTGATCATCGAAGCGTTTCAGTTGACAGCAGAAGCACATCTGTCGGATGTGTGGCACAGGAGCAAATTGTTGGAAAATTAGTATTTTGTGTCTGGCCATTTACAAACTTTGGCCAGATCAAGTAGGAGAAAGGGGGCGTCTGTTTTGGAAAATCCGTTAAGAAAACAGATTCGTTCAATCATGAAGGATCATAAGAAACGTCAAATGTGGTATCGAATAGTCACCACACTGGCGGTTGTTGTTGTGTTTGTAACGACATATATGCTGATTCTACCAGCTATAACGATGGAAAACAAAGCAGAGTGCGGTATTACAGAGCACAAACACGACGCAAACTGTTACAGCTCGCATTATGAGAAGGAGAAAGAGCTTGCCTGTACGACAGATTCACTAGGTGTACATAAGCATACAAATGCCTGCTACGATGCAGAGCATAAGCTGATCTGCGGTTATGCAGACTTTGTGATTCATGAACATGACGCATCCTGCTACGACAAAGACGGCAATCTAGTATGTACCATTCCAGAGCATAAGCTGCATCAGCACACACCAGAGTGCTATCAGATGCAGAAGCAGCTAGTTTGCACACAGGAAGAGTCCGTTGGTCATACTCATACGCCTGAATGCTACACAAAACAGCAGGGCGCATTAATCTGCGGCAAAGAAGAGCATACACACGGCGAAGGCTGCTACGATGCAGAAGGCAATTTAATCTGCACACTAGAAGAGCATACGCACAGTGACGAATGCTACGAGTGGAATGACGTACTGACATGTACGATTCCAGAAAGCGCAGGTCACACACACAGCGAAGCCTGCTATCAGAATGTGCAGGTACTAATCTGCGAAGAGCCAGCCGAGCTTCATACACACACAGCAGAGTGCTACAAAGACGGCGTACTCGCATGTGGAAAGCTAGAATTAAAAGAGCATAAGCACAGCGAAACATGTTTCACAGAAAAGCAGGTTCTCGTAGAGACATTAATCTGTGACAGAGTAGAGCATGTACATACAGACGAGTGCTACAAAAAGAGTACCGAAGAAACAGCAACCCGTGAAGCAGTAACCACTAGTCAGAACGAAGAAACATCAAGCGAAGACGAAAGCAGCGAAACAGCTTCAATAGAAGAAACTTCAAGCGAAGAGACTTCAACCGAAGAAGCTTCAAGTGAGGCAGACACCGATGCAGAAGAGCCAAGTACAGAAGCATCAAGCGAAGACGAATCAGAGGCAGAGTCCGAGACTGAGTCAGCAGAAGAGGTTGAATCGGAATCCGAGGTTGAATCAGAGTCCGAAAGCGAGACAGAGGAAAGTTCTTCTATCGAAGCAGAGACAGAAGAAGAAAGCTCAGAGGAAGTAAGTACCGAAGAAGAGAGTTCTGAAGAGGAGAGCTTCGAAGAGACTTCTACTGAGGAAACATCTGAAGAAGAGCTGACGAGTGAAGAAGCATCTACAGAGGAAGAAACTTCAGAGGCGGAAGAGGAGAGTAGTGAGGAAGAAACTTCAGAGGCTGATGATTTTATTGATCAGTGGGAATTAGGTGAGAATGGTGCATTGTTTATTGCATATACATCAGATGATGATGTAATGGGATTAGAAGATGCAGGCTTGCTTAGCATTGCTTCTCTTGATGAAGAAACCAATGAAGACAGACCAATGTTGTATAGAGCAGCAGCCAGAGCAGCGAGTACAACACCAACTGGTACTGAGTTTAAAAATTATATAACTAGTGCTACAGTGCAGAAGATTGTAAACGGTGAATGGCAACCAGCAAAAGAGTTTAAGAATGATGATAATGTCAAAGTTGAGTTGAAGTATACACTGCCAGATGGAACTGTAACACCAAATAATAGGTCAATCTGGTATCAGCTTCCAAACGGAGTTGTACCGAATGATAATTTGGACGGAATTGTTTACAATAAATCTAACAATCCAATTGGAACATATAAGATTGGAAAATATGGATTGATTCAGATTAATTTTTATGAAGAGTTCGCAACAGGAAAGGAGATTACGGGAGACATCTTCTTCTCAGGCAAGGTTGAGTCTAGTAATACGAAGGAAGATCAGAAAATTGAGTTTGGAGGATCGTCCGAACATATTACGATAAAGAAAGAAACAGAGGAAGAAGCAAAGACTGATATTGCAATTAAGAAAGAAGGAAAGCTATCTGACTCAAAAGATAAGATTACGTATACGGTTACGGTTTCTTCTATATTAGGAACAGGAGAAGAAGTCAATGTATATGATTATTTGAAGAATGGTACCTATACAGAAGGAACAGTAAAGGTTACAAAATCTGGCAATGAGATACAGAAAGATCAGTATCAGCTTTCAATTAACAATAATGAAACAAAGAGTGAGATGAAGATTGAAAATCTTCCAGAATTAAAAGCTGGTGAGTCATATGTAATCACATATGAAGCAAAACCAGGAAAACGCTCTGCAAATGGAGAATTGAATGTTGACAACTCCGTATCTACCAATAAAGGAAAGAACGACTATTGCAATATAAAGGTGAATAAGGCTTTTATCAGCAAGAGTGGTGAACATAAGTCTGATAAGAATGTGATCGAATGGACAATAACAATTGATCCAGATGGCACTGATTTGAACGGTTATACGCTTTCTGATAAGTTGGATGGAAAAGATCTCTCTGGAAAGACGGCTACTTTAACATATTCCGATGGAACTACAGAAGAAATAACACTTCCATATACCTTTAGGGAATCAACAAACGGAAAGGTGAGTTGTAAGATTGTTTATCAGACAGATATTGAATCAGATCAGCCATCTGGTAATGTAAAAAATGACGTTACCATAGAAAAAGATGGCGATAAGTATGAAGCAGGAAAAACTGTCGGATATACGAGAAGAGATTGGGATCTTACAAAATATAAGCATGAAGAGGAAAAAATTAAAGGTGAGGATAAAATGAAATACACTTGGAAGAGTACGATTACACTTCCGGATAAAAATTTATCAAGCCTTGAAACGTTTACTTATGAAGATACTATAGGAGAACCCAGTATACATTCTGCATCAAAGACAGAACTTGAACAACAAATTAAAAATAATATTGAGTTCGAATATCTTGATGATAATGGAACATCCACGAAGGTTACTGGAAATCAAGTGAATAATTATTTTGACTATCAGATTACCTACACTCCAGAAAATGCAGATAGTGTTTCTGGATTTAAGATCGTTTTCACTCCGAAGCAAGGCCTTCAGATTAAAGGAAAACAAATTGTACTTTCGTATGCTACTAATGCAGATACTTCTAGTGTACCATCAGGCGGCACAACAATATTTACTAATAAAGCAAAAGTGAATGGTATAGAGAAACATGCTAGCGTAAACTATAAAAAGCCGGTGAAGATCCAGAAAGCAAGTTCAGCAGAGGGTGCTTTAGAACCGCCAACGGATAATGGTGGACTACATGATATGTGGTATGCGACCGATTATTCGTATAGAGGATATACAAATAGTCAGGCAGAGGTAAAGCTGAGCGAAGAAGGTTACTTGTACTATCGTTTAATCCTAAATCTGGAAGACACACAGGATGTTAACCTAAGTGATTCGTTGCCGATAGGTACGACGTATGTTGCAGGAAGTGCATTTGCAGCATATTGTAATTTGTCGGAAAACGGTACAGTAGTATCAATTAAGTATACAGCTAATCCAATTGAGACAGATGTATCGACAGAGAATCAAACAAATGGTTCTGGTGAACAATATCAAAAATTGAATATTGTACTGGGAAAGATTAATCAAGGCCTATTATCTGAACATAAAGGTTATATTGCTGTATATTATACAGTTGAGATTAATGATAGTGTGTTTGGTACAGATGGAAAAGCATCTCTTACAAATAAAGCAACATGGGAAACAGAATCAGCAAGCAATACAACAAATGTAAAACGGTTCGAAAAGATTGTAGATAAATCTGGAGCACAGGTACTTGATGATCAAAATAAACCAGTTGATGCAGTGAAGTATAGAGTTGTGATCAATCCCGAGGCATCTGATTTGGATGTAGAAAAGGATACACTTACATTAGTGGATACGATCAGCTATACAAAATTGTATAGTGTATCATTAAATCTTGATTCTGTAAAATTGTATCACTACGATCCAAGCCAAGAAAATTTCTGTGGAAATGAAATATCGTCCACGAGATATCAGATTCGATATGATAGTCAAGCTGGTAAGATGACGGTAGTTGTTCCAGATCAACTGGCATGTGTCCTTGTTTATCAATATAATTATGACAAGGGGAAATTGGCTGATATTAGTAATGCATCTATTTCTAATAGCGTAAAGCTTATGGGAGAATCGTCAAAATCTGATATTACCAAATTGCAAGTAAATGATTCTGGAGCATCTGCGCATCAGAATATTGAAATCTACAAAGTGGACAGCACAGACTTTACAAAGAAATTGTCAGGTGCAAAATTCGAGCTGGAATGTTGGAACAATGTAAATGGAACATGGAGTTGGACACAAATTGGTGAGTATGTTTCAGGAGATGGATCAAATGGCACAAAGCTTGGAGAAATAGAATTGCCGTTGGATAATAGCGGAACGGAAGAACCAAATACAATTTGGGAGAATTACATTTATCGCTTGACAGAGACGGAAGCTCCGACTGGATATGCAAAACGTACTGAACCATATTATTTTGTTAGAACCAAAACAACTAATATTTGGGATTGGAAAGGATATAATTCTTTAACTGAGTTGGAAAAAAATTCACTTCATAAAATTAGTATCAGTGGTGAAAATATCTACATTCCAAATGTGGCCAGCGGTGTAAGTGTTCGCAAGGTTTGGGTAAATCAGGACGGAAGTCAGATATCTGATCCAACAGGAAGTATTCAGGTGCAGTTATACAAGAGTACTGGAAAGATTGATGGTGCGAATGTAACTGTGCAGTGGGGTAATAAAACAGCAGCAGAATGTGAAAATGTATTTGTGAAGAAAGGAACACAGATCACAATCCATACAGCGTTAAAGTATGATGAAGGATATACATATACATGTGATGATCCTGCTGTTACTATAAAACTGCACGTTGATAAAAATGACTATCGATATTTTTTGGTGAATGGTATAACAAAAGACTGTACAATCACATTTACTGCGCATGGTGTAAATCCAACATTTGATTACACAGAGGCAACTGATGTTATCTATGGAAGTTCCTCTGAAGTAGGAGAGACTGTTACCTTAGATAAGGATAATAATTGGAGTCACGAATGGACTAATTTGGAAGCTGGCGAGAATATTTATTACTATGTAAAAGAGGTTGGTGATCATTCTGGATATACTGTAAGCTACATGAACAATGGCGGTATTCATTCAGGTGAGATTGTTATTACCAACAAAGTAGAAGAACAGCCAATTATTCTCCCAGAAACCGGTGGAACCGGTACTTATTGGTATACCATGGGCGGCGTGCTCCTAATAGCAGGGGCAGCGTTCCTGATATATAAAAAACACATGCAGAAAGGAGGCAGGAGAATTTGGTAACAAATTCTCTAAACTCCCCAAGCATGGGGAACCCTCAATATACGCAATTCCTACGCATTATTCAGAGGGAGGGCACAGCCCAAAAACAAAAAAGGATAGTAATAAAAAAGAAAGCGAGGAAGTAAAATATGAAGAAAATGAAAAAAGTCATGGCTCTGTTACTCAGCTTAGTCATGGTACTTGCAATGAGTATCGCAACATTTGCAACAGAAAATCCAACTGGAAGTAGCAATACTTACACAATCACAATTAACAATTCAAAAAAGGGTCACGTTTATGAGGCATACCAGATTTTTACTGGTGATTTGAATGAAGGCGTGTTATCTAATATTAAATGGGGTAATGGTGTTACCGCAACTGGACAGAACGCTCTTGGTAGTGCAGCTGATAAGGCAAAAGCTTTAATAAGCACAGCAGATGCAGAAGCATTTGCAAAAGAATTAGAGACTAAGGGGTATCTGACTACTCCAAATAGCAGTACAGAAGCTCAGGGTCCGTATACAATTTCTGGATTAGCAGCTGGATATTACCTTGTTAAGGATAGAGATAATAGTTTAACTGGCAAGGATGATTACTATACAGCATACATAATGAAAGTTGTTGAAAATGTAGAGGCTACTCCTAAGGGAACAAAGCCAACAGTTGATAAGCAGGTTCAGGATGAAAAAGCTGACGCAGAGGCAGGTTCTGATGCAGAGGGTTGGGGTGAATCCGCCGATCACGCAATTAATGAATCATTTAAGTTTAAATTAATTGCAACATTACCAGCTAGTGTGAATTATAAAGATTATAAAGAATATGCAGTTACATTTAATGATACAATGTCTGAGGGAGTTACCTTTGAATCAATTGATTCCGTTACTGTTGATGGTGTAAAAATTGATTCTAGTAATTATAAGTGTACTGCAACAGCTGGTCAGAAAGGTGGAGAATGGAAATTAACAATTGATGACCTTAAGGCTATTACTGGTGTTGAATTAACAGATGGTGCAGACGTTGTAGTTATTTATAATGCACATTTAAATGAGAAAGCGAAAGTTAATAAAATATCAGGAGATACTACCAATAAGAATGGTGTGTCTTTAGAGTATTCCAATAACCCGAATGTTGGCGGCGAAGGCAGTCGTGGAAAGACACCAGAAGATTTCGTATGGGTATTTACATATGAAGTTGACAATACAAAAGTTAATGAAAAAGGAGAACCTTTTGCAGGTGCAGGATTTAGACTGTATAAGGGTGAAAATGAAGTTAAATTAATAAAGGATGCTGAATTGGATGCATATCGTCCAGTAAAGGGAGACGAAGCTGGAGAAGAAATGTTTTCAGCAAGCGGAACTGGTGAATTTAATATTGTAGGTTTGGATGCAGGAACATATACATTGGTTGAGACATCAACTCCAAGCGGATATAATACTTGTGAACCGATAACTGTTATTATTAGTGCAACACATAAGGAAAATGAAGCGGGTACTGGTGCAACAACAGATCTTACAGGAAGCCAAAATATGAATAATACAGTAGAGAATAAGAAGGGTTCAACCCTTCCTACCACCGGTGGCATGGGTACCACAATCTTCTACGTTGTTGGTTCTATCCTTGTTCTTGGCGCAGCAATCCTTCTGATCACCAAGAAGCGCATGAGCGCACGCTAATTGTTTTGTCAGCACGATTGATTCGTTAATAATTAATCAGTTAAACAGAGCAAAAAAGTTATTTGTGCGAGAGATGACTATCATTACGTAAACGGTAGCTGAGGCGACTGGACTTTACGAGGCGACGCCGTAAAAGCGTGCGCACGAAATAAGCTTACGTTGCTAGTAAGTAGTGGGCACGCTGATCAGGCTCGCCGACAAAGCCATCGCCGAGGCTCCTTCGTAGAACATCCGGGTAACACAAAGATAACACAAAGAAACAAACTAGGTTGCAATCGGATGCCTCTTTTGAGGCATCCTGATACAACCGTGAGGAGAGCTTATGAAGTGGATCAAAAAAAATATGACTACCATCTTATTACTCTTGATTCTCTTGGTAGGTCTGTCCTTACTGCTGTATCCGACCGTCAGCGATTATTGGAACTCGCTGCATCAGTCGAGAGCAATTGCCACATATGCACAGGCAGTTGCCGAAGTAGATGATAAGCAGTATGAGCATATGTGGGATGATGCTTACGAATATAACCAGCAGCTTAAAAATAAGTCAAACCGCTGGATCATGACAGACGAAGAGCGAGAAGAATATGAATCACTGTTAGATGTCAGTGACAATGGAATTTTAGGATACATAGAAATTCCAAAGATCAAGGTTTCCCTTCCAATCTATCATGGTACAGACGAAGGTATCCTTCAGATTGCAATTGGTCATATCGAAGGCTCATCACTTCCGGTTGGAGGACCGGGAACACATGCCGTATTATCAGGACACAGAGGTTTGCCCTCTGCTAAGCTTTTTACCAATTTGGATGAGCTGGTAGTAGGAGATGAGTTTTTAATTCGTGTTCTGGATGAAACATTGACATATGAGGTAGATCAGATTCGAATCGTAGAGCCGGATGATCTGTCGGATCTGGAGATTGAAGAAGACAAAGATCTGTGTACACTGGTCACTTGTACACCATATGGAATCAATACGCATCGTCTTCTAGTTAGAGGACACCGCGTAGAGACAAAGGCAAGCGCAAGTGCCATTCGCGTAACAGCGGATGCGATTCAGATAGAACCAAAGTTGGTTGCACCAGCTGTAGCAGTGCCGATTCTAGTAGTGCTGTTGATCTGGGTTCTCTTGCATAGCCGCAAGAGAAAGCGATAATAGGAAGGAGACAAGAGGGTATGAAAAGTATGAAAGTAAAGCGATATTTGCAAGGTCTGTTATTGATAATATGTCTGCTGGTAACATCATGCGCACAGATTATGGCAGTAAATGCAGATGAGCAGGATGTTTCATTGGAGATTACATTGGAGGATGAATCTACTCCTATGGAGGGCGTTATCTTCAGCATGTATCAGATCACAGACGGCATCACGGCACCAGACGGACAGTCATTAAAGTTTATGCCTGATTTTGAAGATTGTGGTTATAAGACAGATGTGAAGACTGCAAAAGAGCTGGTTGCACTGAGTAGACGCTTAAAGATCTGGATAGATGAGAACGACATTCAGCCGACCTATACACTGGCAACAGATGTGACAGGACGCTGCAGTATTTCTTCTATTCCATTTGGTATGTACCTGATTGTTCCAAGTTCCTATGATGATTATGGCCCAGTAGTTATGTCACTTGTATTTCTTCCAGGACGCGATGCAAACGGCGATTTGATCTACCAAAACCGTATTATTCCAAAGCATTCTATTCCAGAAGAAGATGAGCCGGACGGACCAACCAATCCGCACGAGAGTAATTCAACGACACCAGAAGAGACAAGTCCAGAAGAAACAACTTCAGACGAAACAACTTCAGACGAAAGTACGTCATCTGAAGAAGAGACAACACCGTCAGAGCCAACAAGCCCAGCGGAGTCAACGACACCGTCAGAGAGCAGAACACCGGAAGAAGAGTCGAATCCATATCAGCCAACGACTCCGGCAGCACCAACGACACCAAGTCAGACAACACCAACCACAGCACCACAAACAACAGCACCGCAGTCCACCACACCGCAGCCCACCACACCGCCAGAATCACCAAGACGTATCCTCGGTATCGAAGATCCAACAGGACGCATCGGTATGATGATGGTCACAGCAGGCGTAGGACTAATGGCAATCGCAATTGTGCTGATAGTAAGAAGAGAACTGAAAAAATAAAATTTGTGACAAATGATAAATATAGGTTTTTCATTGGCCGTCCACTATAATAGTAGTGGGCGGTTAATTTTTTTGGCCCGCCTTCATATCCTCCAGCTTTGCTTGACTTTGCGCATGTAAAAGTGTACAATAACAGCAGGAAATTTGGAGGTGAATTTAGTGCTTAGAAAGAAGGAAGATGAGAAATACTTTAAAATCGCTGTCACGGGAGTAGCCATCCTACTGATCGGGATGGTCTGCTTCTTTTTGTTTTATCGAATCCGCGGATTTGGCGCCTTTTTTCATGATTTGATAGGCATTTTAGAGCCATTTATTTACGGCTTTGTTATTGCCTATGTGCTTAGGCCGACATGTCGCTGGTGGGAGAAAGAATTAAGGAAGCTTTTAGTGCGTGCACACGTAAAACATGCGCAGGGAATTGCATCTGCACTGGCAATCACATTTTGCGAGCTTTTAACACTTACTATTGTAACTGCATTATTTATGCTTGTAATTCCTCAGGTGATAACAAGTATATTGTCGCTTGTAAGTGTGCTGCCAGATCAACTTGACAACAGCAATAAGTGGCTTCACGATATGTTAGAAAAATATCCGACTATGCAGCAAAGTTGGGATGGTTTATATGCAGAGCTGTCCACACGTCTGCGTGAATGGTTAAAGACAGATTTGACACCGATGCTTCAGACTATAATCAACGGTCTTAGCAATCAGGTAGTAAATATTGTTGGTTTCTTAAAAAATGCATTTTTAGGATTGATCGTTTCTATCTATCTGCTTGCAGGACGAAAACGTTTTCTTGCGCAGGGCAGACTGATTCTTTACGGTGTTTTTAAGGAAAAATGGGCAAGACTGATTGAGGATGAAATCATTTATGCCGATAAGATGTTTAGCGGTTTCTTAATGGGCAAGCTTGTTGATTCACTGATTATTGGAGTGATCTGTTTTATTGGAACGTATATGATGGGAATTAAGTCAGCACTTCTTGTCAGTGTTGTTGTCGGTGTGACAAATATAATTCCATTTTTTGGACCGTACATTGGTGCAGTTCCATCAACTCTTTGGCTGCTTCTGGAAAATCCGCTTCATGCATTTTATTTTTTGATCTTTGTTATTGTGCTTCAGCAGATTGACGGAAATATTATTGGACCGAAGATTCTTGGTAATTCCACAGGCTTGTCTAGCTTTTGGGTATTGTTTTCTATCTTATTCTTTGGCGGACTTTGGGGCTTTGTCGGCATGATTATCGGCGTACCGTTCTTTGCAGTTATCTATGATGTTATCACAAGACTTGTAATGAGAGGACTTCGCTATAATCAAAGAGACGATATGTTAATGGCATATGATGAGCAATATGTCAAAAAGTCAAAAATAACGCCGCGGCAGGAAAAGCTTTGGTCAGAGGAAGAAGAAAAGCAGGAGATGACACAGGAAAAAACAGAGCAAAAAGAACAGCCAGAAAGTATTATAAATGAAGGCGAGTCAGACGAGGACAGAAAGGAACTTTAATGGCAACAATACTTGAATGCAGTGAGCTGACGAAAAAATATGGTTCACACAGAGCGGTAGATAATTTGAATCTGCAGATTGAACGTGGTCGTGTCTATGCGCTGCTTGGTCCAAATGGAAGCGGAAAGAGTACGTTTATGAAGATGGCGGCAGGGCTGATTCATCCAAGCAGCGGCAAGATTTTATTTGAGGGGGAGTCAGTTGGTAAAAATAGTAAGGCAAAGACAGTCTATATGCCGACAGAATCGTATTTTTACTCATATATGACATGGAAGGATGCCGGTCATTATTTTTCAGACTTTTATGAAGATTTTAAGCCGCAGGTATATGAACAGCTATTGTCTGTATTTTCATTGGAACCTAAAATGAAGATTTCAAAGATGTCTTCTGGTATGATGGCAAAGGGTAAGGCAGCGCTCGCACTTTCGCGTGATGCAAGTCTTATTATGCTTGATGAGCCGCTAAATGGCATTGACATTATTGCGAGAGATCAGATTTTGGAAACGATTCAAAAGTATTGCTCTCCAACGAAAACGTTTCTTGTGTCAAGTCATCTTGTCGATGACTTAGAGCGCATGACAGATGATGCTATATTTATGAAAAATGGTGGTCTTGTCATGTGTGGCAAGGTGGATGAGCTGACAAAACATCACGGAAAAACAATGACAGAGCTTTACAAAGAAGTTTATAGCGACTGTGTGATGTGATCATTTGGAGGACAGAAAAATGTTTCGTTTATCAAAGTATGAGCTTCGTAAAAATAGAACGGCACTATTTGTTTTGCTTGCAGGACTGGCAGCGCTGCAGATTTGCTTTTTGATTGCACTTCGCGGAAAGACGCAGGACTATGCAATCATATGGTCAACTATTCTTGTTTTGTATGCAGTAGTGTGCTATTTTGCCGTGTTTATTTTTGCAATTACTAATTATTATAGGGAAATTAATTCAAAGACAAGCTATCTTGTGTTTATGACGCCTGTGAGCGCTCTTTCCATAATATTGTCAAAGATGCTGACTGTTCTTGTGCTTGGAGTGATACTTGCGGCAGCGCTTGGTGCACTGGGATGGCTTGATTTTTCACTGTTTTTAAATCACTATTCCGTGTATAAAAGCATGGGTGAGGTGATTTCAGAGGTAATGAAAAACTTTGGAATTGATACAGTACAGGTAGCATCAATGGCGCTGTTTGGTATTATTACGTTTCTGCTTTCTGTGTTTTCTACAGTGGCTATGCTTTATCTTTGCATTACACTGGCGGCAACACTCTTGCAAAACAGCAGATTGAAACTTGTTGTTACGATTGCGCTTTTTGTGGCTGGCATATATGCAGAGTCAAAGATTCAAGGCGTAATTACAGATTTGCATCCGATGGTATATCGTGATACAGTTGATTTGATTTATCTGTTGCAGCAGTCATGGCCATATGCACTTGCTAATCTGGCTGAGCTGGCACTTTTTATGATTCTTACAACGTGGCTTTTGGAGAAAAAACTGTCACTGTAACATGTGTTAGATAGGCAGCTGCATTTTTAAGGGGAAAGATGAAATGGTTGATGTAGAAGAGTTAATGAGTAAAATCAAATCCGGTGTCTGGAGTACACAGGATGCATTTAATTGTACAAAGGATTTAGAGCAGGAGTATCTGCAGAGCAGTAAGACAAAAAAGTGGCGTGAAGATTATAGTCTTGCCGTGTATTTTACCAGCTATGGTATCTTTGCCAGCAGCTACCGCGAGTGTGTATTTCCTATGATTGAACTTTGCCAGAAGCTGTTGGAGGACTGTCATAATTCGGCAGATCAGGCATTGTATTATCTGGCGCTTATGCGTCTTTATTTCGTAACTGGTTTTCAGCCTAAAATTGTGGAATATGGACTTAAATATGTGGAGACTGGCTATGCAGACAGAATGAATTTAAAATCCACCTATAATAGTATTGTAGTTGCTTTTACAGAGAATGATCTGTTTGAAGAGGCATTATATTATCTGGAAAAAATGATTGACGTTACAAGAAAAGATCCGGCAGCAGAAGGAGTGGATTTTTGGAATAGTGATATTATCAATGAAATTGTGTACCTTGACAGTCTTGTATATATTAAAATTGGACTCGGACAGCTTGATGATGCAGCTGATGCGGCGAAGGGCTTAGAGGAACTGATTAAAACGAAGGTGCCTGATGATCAGAAATCATTTTTTGACATTCAAAAAGAGTTTACCTGTCTTTATCTGCAATTGTATATGCAGCCGCAGTCAGAAGAAGTGGCAGATGAGTTTGTTCATTATATTAATAAGCTGCAGTCATCAGGGTTCGCACAGAGCGGAATTTCATTTTGTATCAGATATTTTGCAGAATTTATGAAGCTTCTTCTTTTAAAGAATCGTTTTTCGGATGTAATTGAAATTGGAAAATTTCTTGCTAAATCAGAACTGTTTACTGGTAGTACAAGCATGATCTACAGCCTTATGATGAAGGCATCTGAGCAAATGCAAAATTCCAGACATCCTAGTGAGTATGAGCAGATTAGCAAGCGCTATATTGAGGTGTTAGAGCAGGAACAGAATAATTATAATGCTATGGTGCGTTCTTTGACGCAGGAAGAGCTTCGTCTTATGCGTCTTAGAAAGACGATGGCAAGAGATTCACTTACGGGCTGTCGTAATCGCGCTACATTTGAGATTGAGGGAGTGCGTTATCTTAGCGATCACGCAGAGGGATGTCTTGTATTTATTGATTTGGATTTCTTAAAGGAAGTAAATGATAAGTATGGTCATGAAAGTGGAGATCAATATCTGCTTCAATTTGCTAAGATGATGAAAAACGCATTGAGCCACAATGAGTTTTTGTACAGATATGCAGGTGATGAATTTATTGTGCTGTCTAACCGCAGTAAACTTAAAATAGAAATGATGCTTGATGAGCTTTTAATGAAGAATCCGATTGTGTTTATGCTGCAGGAAGAAGCGCGCCACATCAGCTTTTCATACGGAGTGGTAGAATTTGGTGAAATGCCGGGCGATATTTATACGATGATTCGTGAGGCAGATCACAGAATGTACCAGTGCAAGACAAAAAATCATAGTCGGCTGCAGAAGAGGGAGAACACAATATGAATTATGCAGAAATTAAGGAATATGACATTGCCAATGGTCCAGGTGTGCGCATGACGCTTTTTGTGAGCGGATGCCGTCATCACTGCAAAAATTGTTTTAATGAGATTGCGTGGGATTTTAATTATGGCAATTTATTTGACGAAACAGTGGAGGATGCGCTTGTAGAGAAACTAAACAGCAGCGTTGTTAGAGGACTTACACTGCTTGGAGGAGAGCCGCTTGATCCATCTAATCAGCCGGGAGTGTTAAAATTGCTTCGAAAGGTTAAAAAGCA
>OATA01001037.1_pt1 | contig 19719 bp, 12 predicted proteins | sample 1516451 | NCBI WGS metagenome assembly OATA01 (sample SAMEA2579905, study PRJEB22360) | human gut metagenome | biome: human gut; feature: human-associated habitat; material: faeces | place: Denmark | collected 2008/2010 | reverse complement strand
CCGATGGTGTTCAGATTAACTGGTGACGACACGCAGATTTATTTGACGAAAGACAGTCTAGGTCATTGATCTGACAGGCTTCTGAAACATGGATTCGGAGAGCGTCACGTCCACCGTGGTGGTCTAGGTCATTGATCTGACAGGCTTCTGAAACGAGGAGATGGCAGATGGCATCGAAGACGAAGTGGTCTAGGTCATTGATCTGACAGGCTTCTGAAACAGGGTAAACGGCTTACCATCGGCTTTCCCTGTGGTCTAGGTCATTGATCTGACAGGCTTCTGAAACTACCGTCCCTCATGGTTGACCATAAATCCGGAGGTCTAGGTCATTGATCTGACAGGCTTCTGAAACATTATCGGCGTGGTGTCCACGCACAATATCGAGGTCTAGGTCATTGATCTGACAGGCTTCTGAAACTTCGAGTGGGAGGAGATTCACGACATCCTCGAGGTCTAGGTCATTGATCTGACAGGCTTCTGAAACCCTCATGCCGCACAGGCCCAAGGTCAGCACCAGGTCTAGGTCATTGATCTGACAGGCTTCTGAAACTGAAGTTCCTTGTGGTCGGTGCCGCGCAGACAGGTCTAGGTCATTGATCTGACAGGCTTCTGAAACACATTGTGGAATTCGACACGGGCATGTGGGCAGGTCTAGGTCATTGATCTGACAGGCTTCTGAAACAGTACCGACTTGTGGTTTGATATGTGGTGGGTGGTCTAGGTCATTGATCTGACAGGCTTCTGAAACCAGTGCGGAGTCATGCACGACCGGGACGTGGTGGTCTAGGTCATTGATCTGACAGGCTTCTGAAACCTTCGCATCGAACCAGTCCAGCAGATCGCCGTGGTCTAGGTCATTGATCTGACAGGCTTCTGAAACAATGGCGGCCCAGCAGACAAGCAAACCAAGTGGTCTAGGTCATTGATCTGACAGGCTTCTGAAACTAAGGACATGCCTTACAAGTGTGTCTGGGCGTGGTCTAGGTCATTGATCTGACAGGCTTCTGAAACAGTCAGATTGCCAATGATGGTGATTACGGTGTGGTCTAGGTCATTGATCTGACAGGCTTCTGAAACGTGAGTGGCACGAATCTGCTGTGGGGCGGCGTGGTCTAGGTCATTGATCTGACAGGCTTCTGAAACGGGCAGACTGCAGCAGCGTTCCTATCAGGCGTGGTCTAGGTCATTGATCTGACAGGCTTCTGAAACAAATCGACCAGACAGTTTCCGCCGCACTGTGTGGTCTAGGTCATTGATCTGACAGGCTTCTGAAACACGCCATCGTTCTCTGGGACAACATCGACCGTGGTCTAGGTCATTGATCTGACAGGCTTCTGAAACTTCGGCAACCAGGACACCACCAGCGAGTGGGTGGTCTAGGTCATTGATCTGACAGGCTTCTGAAACTCAAGTGCGCGCTTGACTGGGCTTTCGTTCGTGGTCTAGGTCATTGATCTGACAGGCTTCTGAAACGCACGCCCTGATTGTCGGTGCGCCACAACGGTGGTCTAGGTCATTGATCTGACAGGCTTCTGAAACAACGATAACCCTTAATCTGACTCAGATTAAGTGGTCTAGGTCATTGATCTGACAGGCTTCTGAAACCCAACGCCTTGAAAGTGCCGAAGGCGTCGAGTGGTCTAGGTCATTGATCTGACAGGCTTCTGAAACCGCAGACCATACGCAAGTGGGCTAACGTCGGTGGTCTAGGTCATTGATCTGACAGGCTTCTGAAACAAAAAAGGTCTTCGAGCGAGTTAATGACCAGTGGTCTAGGTCATTGATCTGACAGGCTTCTGAAACACTCATTGCGTTGAATCGCGCCATGCTGGAGTGGTCTAGGTCATTGATCTGACAGGCTTCTGAAACAACCTGAAATACAAGTGTTCCTATGATGTGGTGGTCTAGGTCATTGATCTGACAGGCTTCTGAAACCGTGGAAAAACCCACCGTCACACCAGGAACGTGGTCTAGGTCATTGATCTGACAGGCTTCTGAAACCGAGGATGGACGTTTTGGCGCTTTCGACCGGTGGTCTAGGTCATTGATCTGACAGGCTTCTGAAACTTCCGCGTATTCCAGATGTTGAACGATTCGGTGGTCTAGGTCATTGATCTGACAGGCTTCTGAAACTACATGCGGACGGTTGCGTTGCAACGTGTGGTGGTCTAGGTCATTGATCTGACAGGCTTCTGAAACAAAGCGTACGTTGGATTAACGGCGCTGTCAGTGGTCTAGGTCATTGATCTGACAGGCTTCTGAAACATATTGGCCTATGTTCTTCCAGCCGAGTTTGTGGTCTAGGTCATTGATCTGACAGGCTTCTGAAACTTGTACAGGCCGGCTTTGGTGCCATCCACGGTGGTCTAGGTCATTGATCTGACAGGCTTCTGAAACCACCGAAGTCAAAACCATATGGGGCCGCCGGTGGTCTAGGTCATTGATCTGACAGGCTTCTGAAACACGGTACCGTGGGGTCAGCCGCCGCGCCACGTGGTCTAGGTCATTGATCTGACAGGCTTCTGAAACCGCACCTCCAGCGACTGGCACGACATCACAGTGGTCTAGGTCATTGATCTGACAGGCTTCTGAAACCCATGACCATGCGGCATTATCCCAGTCAACGTGGTCTAGGTCATTGATCTGACAGGCTTCTGAAACCGATAGCCTTGGAGCTTCCTGAACAGTTCATGAGAACTGAACATAATCTCCATCAACATAATGGCTTCTTCCTTCTGTCAGGGTAACCCTTTTGTTGCAGCATTCCAGGTCAAGAAGCTGCATACCATTTTTTAATAGGTCTCTATGTAAATAAATCAATTGGTCGTTATTACAATATTGAGTTGTATGAAGCGTCACAAGCATCCTGTTCTCAGCAAGAGCACCGGCAGTATCAACCACCATCTGAATTTTATCAAATAGGGAACCCACAGAGCTCACATCAACACGTAATTTTGCCATTGAAATCGCAGTTTTCAAATCCAGCGAAGAAGAAATTTCCAGAGGCAAATCATCATCCCATATTTCATCTTGAATAAGCGTTTTTAACTCTGCCTGCAACTCAAGCACTCTAGTTAATTTATCAACATCAAATTCATCTATTATTTTCTTAATTGCCGCTTTTTGGAATAGTGCATTGTAGTCAACAATATCAGCGCAATCCCCAACATACAATATTGATTTTGTTAAGACCGCGGTCTTACTCCCATCTCCCAGAACCACGTCATCACCAAACCCCTGTAGGCCCTCCACAAATTTAAACAAAAGTTCTGGCGACGATAATCCCAATACATTCAGCCCTAATTCAAGAGGCATCACATCGAGCGGATACATGACAATGCTATCAATCATATAATCACTGTCCGTTCATCCGAATTTCTTACATCCTCAATTCGATTTCCTAAAAGAAATTTGATTGAAGCATATTGCTTTTCCGTAATAATCAGTGACTGCACCAAACCTTCTTCAGGAACAAAACTCGCCACACGGCCTTCAAGAAAACCAGCCGATTCACGAGTGGTAGCGATTCTAGAATATACTGATTCTTGAACCATAATGAAACCTTCTCGCAACAGATTCTTTCGAAAAGTTGCGTATGCCTTACGCTCTGCTACTGTTTTCACAGGCAAATCAAAGAATATCAAAACCCTCATAACCCTATACCTCATCAATAAACCCCAATTCTGGCAATCTGCCATCTCCTGATAGGTAATGGAATGCATCGCGAACAAAAATATTGATCAATTGCGTCAAACAAGTTCCAAATTCAGGCAAATCAGTGCGCAACAGCCGTATAAGCTCATTCTTCACTTCTGAGTTCAGAGTTTGTTCCCTTAGCTCAAATACTTTTGCATCAACAAATGGCCGAAAAGGCTCCATAAGGTCACAAGCAAGATTAAAAGGATTCTTCTCGCTATCATGATGGATGCCGAATTCAGTTAAATAGCCAAATTCTGCTATCTTTCGAGCGACTTCAGACATCACTAACGAATAGCCGTAATTTAACAATCCATTCGTTTCATTACTATCATCTGAGCGAACAAATTCATAGGTAAACAGTCTTGGAAAATACATATGAGCCGCGACCGCTTCACGGTTATCCGAATCTCCCGGCTGAACAGACGTGATTAATGTTTTCATCTTTTCTATATCAGGGAAAGCGCACTTTTCCTTTAATACGAAAATCTGATGAGCTATCTTTTCTTGCACGATTCGTTGCCATAATATGTTCTTTCGTTCTTCCGCCCAACCCATTTGTTGCACAATGCATACTCGTCTAGAGGATTCAGTTTCGTATGGGTTTGTTTCACCAATTGGGAGATGTTTATCATTGCAAAACACCACTTTGATATCCCGCTCAAGAAGAGATGCCATAGCGCTTGTGGTGATTACAGCTTGCGTTGTAGCAAACAGCACCATTCCAATATCATCGATTGGAATCTGAACAGTATCATCATCCGTTTGCACAACAAGCAAGTTCATCTTCATCGAAACTTTGCAATGTTGCGTCACTACAATATTCCGCCACGCCATACTCACTCCATCGTGGTTGTGGTATTCTGTTAAAGGATTGTTTGGTCGCAATCCGATTGTCTAGGTCGTTGACCTGACAGGCATATATTGAAATAAAGCAAGGTTTTTATAACCGAGCTTCAGAAGGATTAATGCCTTGCCTTATGGCTTTGGGCTTCCGGCAATGCCGGAAGCCCTTTTCATTTATTCAGCCTTTTTCAGTTCTGCAATAGTAATTTTCGTTTCAAATAGTCCAGACGGAGATTGAAAAACAAATTCGTCATCATCGGAGAAAGATACACTTCTAACACGTTTCCACTCGCTGGGGAGGCCAACCAACGAAAGGTTTGCACGACCAGGATCAGCATGAAGCGCGACAACAATCATCCCTAAAACATCCAACTGCTTGTCCAAATCAAGCTTCTCAAATTTAGTCCGCGCCTTAGCTAGCGTACTTTCTTCAACCCTGTGAAGCGGATAATGTTTATTTACCGCGTCGAATAATGCATCCCAAATTTGCATTATGTCTATTGAGCTTTTAGAAGTCCCACACTTCAGATAATCATCCAAGGCATTATATACATCACAATCCAGCCACAACTGTCGAGCATTATTCAATTCAGTAGCAGACTTTATTGTCATGCATGCCCCTTTATAGTGAATAAGCTGCATTGACGGAATATGTCGAAGCAAAATTTTCGCTTTTGCATATTCAGGCTTTTTTGCCACCAGTACTTTCTTCAATGCTTCATCCGAAGGGCAATCTCCCAACATCGAGTACTCCTGCATCGTGATGTTCACAAGACGTACTTTTCCCTTTAATTCGACAAGAATCGAATAAACCACCTTTGCGCTGGAGAAACCACCATACAAAGACGTATCGGCTTTATTTTTATCGAAAGCAATACCGTCATGCCCTTCTTTAACCGCAGCTCCATATCGCGTTTCGTTATATAGAGCGCCAAAACTATCCCCCACCTTCTGAGTGACAAGCATCTTACGATAATTCATCACTCTTCGGAGATAATCTTTATCAGCCTCACTCCACGCAATCTCACCAGTCTTAGGATTGATACGCTTATTTTCATCCGCCGAAGCCATAGAGCCGACAATAAAACCGAAGGCTTTACCGTGTTTACGGTCCCCCGCCTTCAATTTCTCACGATATCCTCTCAGGTAGTCCTGAAGATAGATATTATATGCATTCGCCGCTCCATCAGAAACTGCACCATTATCAAAGAAACCTCTGTTAACAGCAAACTGCCCAGCTACACCAAGACATAATGCATCCTGAGCATGGTGATAATCATTAATATCACGATTCTTATGTTCAAACCCGAGATATTGGCGCATCTCCTTGGTCAATTCGGAATTAAGTCCAATCACAGCAGAGCTATTTCCATACCTCCGCCGCATCAAAGTCGCCACATTCTTCATAATCTGACGAGTCTCTACCAGCGATCGCTCGACAAAACGCTCTTTCTCATGTCTACCGAAATCATTTTGTCGTACCAAACGTTCAAATTTAGTCTGGGAAATCAACCTATTATCCAACAGTTCCTGCCAAAAGCCTCTTCTTGCTTCTACTAGTTCCGGCAAATATGCAAAAGAGTCTGTTTTACGCGCATTGGCCGCACGGGACACAAGTACTCGATTGTCCAGGGAATCATTCTGCGTTACAGCTTGGGGAATAATATGATCGATATCGTAATCAGACGATAGCCTGTCGATATCCAGCTCTTCGCCCGTATACATATCCTTACCAAGCTGTGTGTAGTACAAGAACCAACGATCATCCTGAAGTCCTTTATCGTCGCTTGCCTCCAAGCGATCATAAATGTCACTGAATTCCTTTCTCAATCCAGCATTCTTGTACAACTCCAGCAAGCGATTCTTTCGAGAAGTGGTTCGCACGCTTGCCTGAATATCTCCGGCCAATTCTAGGAATATTCTCGATGGCTTCTTTCCAACGGCCTTAGAGATATCATCAATGAGTCGAACGGATTGGATGATTCCTCGTTTCACTTTCGGAGATACGTGAAGCTCGTCAACCATTGACTCCAACGATTGCTTTTTATCCGCTCCAAGATTCTGCTCATCAATCCATTCAGGAAAACCATAATTTTTATCAGTAATAATTTCCATAAAATTACGATCTTCAAAACGCATAATCTCAATGATGCTATGCTTCTGAGGGGCAAAATCATCACCAATCTTGCATTCGCCGACCTTGGTCGTAAGCAACTTCCTTGAAAGCTTGCCCCATCCCGTGTAGTGAGTCCTTGCCAACAATTCGCAATCACTATCGGACAGTCCATCAAGCATGCGCAACTGATGCAGTAAAGTCTCTTTATCCTCAAACACAGTCTGGAGCTCGATTATCTGCTCCATAAGCTCTGAATCTTTATTCACCCGTTCTGCGCCGAAAATACGGCACAGTTTTCCATATGATGACATAGAGCTCATAAACTTTGACTCGCTCGCCAAACCAGACAGCTCATAGGTACGGCCATACTCTTTGCGGAGCAGATTTTCCGCAGCCTTTTTGGTGACTACACCGCCTTTCATAAACAAGTTACGAATCAGCAGCGTCTTTTCTTCTCGACCAAGTCGTTGACGACGACGGTTTTCCCATCGGTTGCCCGAACGAACCGATAAACGGACATTATTTAGTTCGTTAAGAACTTCATACTCCTGATACAACATGGAGTTCTTCGGCAAGGTCGCCTCACCTAGCAGATAGCTATCTGTATCCACGAGCCGTTCAATGAAACGCCTACCCGACTCATCCTTGTCAACCATCTTATCGAAATTCCAAGGAGTGATTTCTCCAGATTTTTTACGCTTCATCCAATGGTTTTCGCCATTATCTGAAGGCTGCATTCCTTCCCGTTCCACCAATGGACCCACAAAATAAGGCACACGGAAAGTCAGCAAGCCTTCTATTTTATTGACTTGTTCACCGTTCTTTTCAAACGTATCCAAAAGGAACGGATAATATTTTCCTTGCTTTTCAAGAATTCTCCTAAGCTCATTTCGATGAAGCTGATACGGAATCACACCATTATCAGAGTCTCTTTGAACTGGGAAAAGCCGATCTTCATCAATTGCGTGCTTTAAATCCAATTTTTTGGATTCAGACAAATTAGAAGCCTCAATTAACTTCGAAAAATATTTATTTGCGTTCTGTCTTGTTTTTTCATACGTAGAAGTACCCCTGATGCTCCGACGTCGACCGTCAACCATTGTCCAGCCAACCAACTCACCATAATGCTTGTTGATTTCATCGGCATTGTCTTCCGTACGGAGCTCTTTTTTAATAAGATCCCAATTTCTTTGGTGTCGTGTGTAACTCGCACACATCGATTCAGAAACACTTTTTGCGTTACCAAGCAGTTGTTTCAGAGCGATAGCGCTATATTGTTTCTGCATTTTATCGAGTAACTCGCATTGTTCATCATCAAGCAAGCCCGAATCTACGACCTGAGCACGAACTTCCTCGTAATCAGATTTATTGAAATAAATACCAAGCGCTTTCTTTTCATCGCTGGTACGTTCTTCAGATGGGAAAATCTTCGCTAAATCAAGTTTATTTCCCTCTAGACCAGCAAAAATAGCCTTAATGACATTGATTTGTTCTTTTGGCAGTTCACACGACTCACAAATAACAGCAAGCGCATTTTCAACACGCATACTGCGAGAACCCTTTGTCGTGCACAACGTATCAGCAAGACGCTTTTTGTCGATTCCTGCCGTCCATGATCCATCCAGCTGCTCATCAAATACACACAGAATGATTTCACCGATAAGATTTAAAAGATTCTTTGAGTCGAATACACTCGAAGAATCCAAATCACCTTCAACAAGGAAATTACCTCGGTACTTCAACAGGTGATGGACAGCGAAATACACTTCTCGAATATCATGTTGCTTGTCATCTTCCATCAAAGTTTTGCGCAGATGATAAATTGTCGGATATTGTTTATAGAAACGTTTATCCTGATTCTTCGAATCGAATAAGACACCGCCATACCAATAATCCGCATTGTTCTCATCAGCAGGATGAACCCAGGAGTACTTCCTCCGCGCAAGGAATGACGGATCCACCTCTGCCAGGGGAGCATCAAAAATAGCATCAAGCATATGCAAACGCCAACGTCTACGAGAGTAGCGCCTACGAGTAGTACGAGCCATACGACGAGCTTCAGCAGTCTGCGCAGGCTCGAATAGCCTTACACCAATTAACTCACGCCCTTTAGCTCTCATCAACCGATAATCAGGAGTAAACGCGGCCCATCCAACGGAAGCATTACCGATATCCAAAGAAATTGCATAATTCGGAACTATTTTTTTGCGGCTCATAAGACCCCCGTTGGCTTAAAAACAATTAGCTATAGATTACACCTGATAACCCCTTTATCCGCATGGGACACGCTCGGCAATAACCCAAAATCTTTTTTTAAATTCAGACTAACCAAGATGAAAAAGCCGGGAACGGATGCGACGTTTAAATTACGACGAACCCAACTCCCGGCATCGCGACTGCTTCTCAAAGATGTGTGCTTGACTCACATGGATGGTACTGAGAACCATTCGCTTGCGATCTGTTTCCGCCGCGCATCCAACGCAACTCGACGCAGGCATGCGGCAGACACAAATCAAGTCTGTATCAATCTTCCAGCCGGCACAGAAGCCAGCCGAAAAGCCACAAACTACTTTAGTCACACGATTGAATAATCACAAATCGGTCACAAAAACCATGAAGCGGTATACACATCCGCATTATGTCATCCAAAGCTGCCATAATCACATACTCCTTACTTATAGGCGATGAATCGACTCTGATAATTACAAAAGTCAGTTGTTGCTATTATTTTTTTGAGAAATCTCTTGCGCTTTATGCTTAGATGATATGGCCTGATTTTTGTTCCGCCCTTATAGTGGGGCGGCTTGCGCCGCTTGGTTTGCATAATACTCGGTTTCGGTCCGTTCCGGTGTCCCGTAGCCCAAGGACCGGCGCAGACGCTTCGAGTTCCACCACGAGACCCACCGGAACGTCGCCAATTCCAGGTCCCTCAAATCCCGGAAGGGCTTGCGTCGCCAGACGAGCCCGGTCTTGTACGCGCCGTCGGCGCTCTCGGCCATGGCGTTGTCGTACGAGTCGCCGACCGTGCCGGCCGAGGGAAGCATGCCGAACTCCCCGACCCTGGTGGTGCACACGAGGCCGATGTACCGCGCGCCATGGTCGGAATGGTGCACGAGACCGTCCGTGCCGCCATGCGAGGCGGCCCATGACATCGCCTGTTCCAGCGCCTGCAGCGGCAGCTCCCCGGTGTCCATGGTGGTGGTGCACGCCCATCCGACGATCCTGCGGGCGAACACGTCGGCGGCGAACGCCGTGTAGCCGAACGAGCCGTTGGCCATGCGCACGTAGGTGATGTCGGCCACGTGCAGCCGGTTCGGCGCCTCCGCCTCGAACCCGCGTTCCACGAGGTCGGGCCCGCCGCCCGCGCCCTTCGCCTGTTTGGTGGTGACGGGCGTCCTGCCGCGGCGCACGCCGCGGATTCCCGATTCCCGCATGACGTTCATCACCTGGTCGCGGCCGATCTCGGCCGGATCCCAGCCCCGCGCCAACAACTGGGCGCGCGTCTTGCGGTACCCGTACACGGCCATGAAGAAATCGGCATGGATCTCGAGGATGTCGCGGGCCAGCGCCTCGTGCCTGGCGGCCATGCGGCTGACGGGCCTGGATCTGAACATGCGGTAGCCGCGCGGCGTGATGAACCCGCAGTCCAGCGAAGCGGCCAGCACCCTGCAGATCGGCCCGCCCCTGAAACGGTCCTTGAATTCGTCGATGTAAGCGACCATCAACGCCGTGTCGGGTCGAGCCGTGCCGCGAAAAAAGCCGACGCCGTCGTCAATATCTCGTTCGCCCGCCTCAATCGCGCGACCTCGGCCCGCAAACTCCTCAACTCCGCCATCGCGTCTTCGGCCGACTGCTTGGTCTCCGCCGCGACCGTGGCGTCCGTCTTGTCGCGCCGACGGCGCAGCGTCTCCGGCGCGACCCCCAGATCCTTGGCGACCTGTTCGATCACCTTGGTCTCCGACGAATACGAGCCGCGCGACTCGGTCAACAGCCTGACGGCCTTCGCCTTGAACTCCGGCGTGTATCTCGTTCCTTTTGCCATGGTTCCATCATCTCCCATCGAGTTAGGGGAAATGCGGAACAAAAATCAGTTCATATCAAGATGCTCTCCGCTGACATGAATATCCCAGAAGAAACATTGGCGAAAGCGCCTTATTATCTTCAAAATCCCCTTCCTTAAACAAAGCCATAACATCGTCGACTTCATTACAGAACCAGGAACCACCGTTTGCCGATTTAAGGTATGGCGTAAGCTGCTTCCACAATGTGCCCCACGTCGTATAGGGCTTCGCCGTGAAATTGCTCATCAATTTGATTGCATTGGTTGGACGGTCCTTGACTCCCTGCTTACGCAAGACGCTTTCCTCGAAATTGTCGGCAAGCGCCAACAACCTTCCATACAGGTAATCACGATCATCTCGATTCGGTTCAAGATACATGGTTATTACATCCTCCTGTCTATGCTGTTTTCTTGTTTCATCGATATAGTGTTTTTTCCATAGGCTGCAAGCGATTTCAAAATCACGACGCCAGACCCTGATATTGTCGTATCCCATAGGCCTGGTGACCTTATGGCATGCGGCATTCAAAATCGACATGGGAAATTGCGCTCCGCCAGAAAACTCCAAAATCCTCATTTGCTAACGAGATTGCATGCTTCCTGGCCAAACTTGGACGTCCTACACCGGCTTATGGAGCAGCATCATGGGACCGGTCGGTGACGCCGAATTCGTCACCAACTATGAAACCTACATGCGCTACGACGGACGAAGCAAGGCCAAGACGGTTCAACAGCTGATAGACAAGAGCAAAGACCTGGCTGACACGAATACTCCTGTCAATCCTGCTCGAATCAAAGGCTACGAGACGAACGTGAAGAGCGCCGGCAAGTTTAAGAGCGACGAAGTCCAATCGATTATCTACGAGAAGATGCCGGCACTCACCAACACTGTCGAACAAACCATGATCAAGAACGGCGTCGATGCTCTCATCTACCCGACCATGAGCTGTGTCGCCAGCGTCCGCCATGACGCCAAGGACAGCACCTACAAGTGCGACAGCGACGACCCATACGCCGCCTCCTATCTGGCTAGCAGCGCGCACCTGCCGGAAATCAGCGTCCCCGCCGGTCGTGACAGTCAGAACATGCCAATCGGACTCTCCTTCGCCGGCGCACAAGACAGCGAGCGAATACTACTAGGCCTCGCTGCCGCCTATGAGAAGATAAGTCCGTACAAGAACGGCGACGGTCTGGAGCTCGACTGATTTGAAAGAACAAAGTGGGTTTGCCTCACCATTGGAGCAAGCCCACTTTCGTTATTCACATTAATGGGATGAATCAATCAGTTTGACTTCTTCAGCGTGCTCTCCGTAGGTGAGCATCGTTGTCGAGCAACCATTGTCGGTTATGGCAATCGAATTGCCGATGCAGGTCCAACCAGTCCATGCTCCATCAACAACTGGACCGATATTACTAACTGAGAATACATCCACCCCGAATTTTGATGAGAGATGGTGGAAAGGCATCTTCCACTCCTCTCCATATGCTTCTCCTAATCGTTCAGGAGGTACAGCCCATGACGATGGTGCGAGAATCATCTTGGCGCCCATTTTCGCCATGGCTTCGCCAATCATGATCGATTCCATGTGGTTGTCGGCGCATATGTCGATGCCGATTCGACCATACTTAGTATCGAACACGTTGACCGATGTTCCGGAAGTATACATGTCTTCGACATCGGGAACGAGGTTGATTTTCCTATGCTTGCCTAACAGTTCCCCGGTATTTGAGATGAATACCGCGGAGTTATATATATGGTCGCCTTCACGTTCCGTGATTCCGGCGATGATACCGATATCGAAGTCGACCGCCATATCTCTTATTCTCTGATATGTACTCCCCTCTGGGATAGGTTCCGCCTGCTCGGGGGCCGAGTCAGCTGCCCATCCGAGGTCGCAGCATTCTGGGAACAGGGCGACATCGGCGTCCCCGACTAGGGACAGCAGCTCCCTCATATGCCACAGATTCCGGTTGAGCTCGTTGGGTTGCACACGCATTTGCATCATTGCGATGGTGGTCACAGTTAACTCCTCGTTGATCCTAAAAAATTGAGAAGGGTGGCCCGATGCAGTCGAAACATCAGGCCACGCCAACTCCTGAACGATTCCAAGCCGAAAGAGAAAGGGGATGGGAGCCTGGAACCCTTCAGAAGGCCTATCAGTGGGTGCCCTCGTATTCGCTGGCCCAACCGTCAACGTATGCGGTCTTCACCGCATCCCATTTTCCGGTGCCCTGCGCGTATTCGAGCATCGCACTGCCGACGCCGTCTTTCCACTGTTGGGAGGGCATGAACATAATGCCGGCCCAAGACACATCCTGCTTACCGGCGTCAGCCATCTCCTGATCGGCTTGGACAATCGGGTTCGACGACTTCATGTCACTGAACGACTTGAATGGCGTGACGAAGCCCATGTCATCGGTCATGGCCTTCTTACCCTTGTCACTGGTGATGACCCATTTGAGGAAGTCCTTGGTGGCTTGCTGGTCGGCTTCGGACACCTTGTTGTTGATGGCCCAGTAGTTGTCGCCAGAACCGGTCGCCAGACCCTTTTCCTCTTCGCCGGGCAGACCCATGTAGATTGGGATGGCGCCAACCATGTCGGCCTTGACGCCTTCCTTCTGCAGGTCACTCCACGCCCAGGTTCCGTTCTGGTAGAAAACACCCTCACCGAGAGCGAACTCAGAGGTCGCATCATTACCGGTCTTGGCGCTCAGTTCAGTCGGAGAGACGGTGGAATCCTTCAAATACAGGTCGAACGTCTGCTTGAACTCCGGAAGATAAGTGCCCTTGATGGTCGCAGGCTGTTCAGTCACACCGTCCAGCTCGTACGACAATGGGATGGCGGCCAACTGTTCCTTGAAACGCCAGTCGGAACTGGAGTCGAATCCGGCTGAGGTGAACGCGCCTTTGACGCCAAGATCATCCTTATGCTCTTGAATCTCATCAGCGACGGTCTTCAACGCTTTGAACCCGACCAAATCGTCGATGCTCTTGATGGTCGACCAGTCCGCCTGGAAATACTTATTGAGCAGATCCTTGTTGTAGATCAACCCGTAGGATTCGATGACGAACGGGACGCCAAGGATTTCACCGTTATCGCCTTTCAGTGCAGTGCTCTGGTCTCGCAGCTGCTTATAGGGTTCGCTGTCTGACATGTCGGCTGTGTACTTCTTCCAGCGGGCCAAGCCCACATTGCCGGACACCTGGAACAATGTCGGTGCATTGTCTTTCGCGATTTCGGATTTCAACGTCTGCTCATACGTGCCGGAGGCCGCGGTCTGCACGGTGGTTTTGATTCCGGTCTCCTTCTGATATTCTTCGGCCAACGCCTTCCACTTGTCGGAGGCTTCCGGCTTCAGATTCAGGTAATAGACACGACCCTTGTCGCTGTCACCACCTGTATCGGAGCCGCAGGCGGACACGCCGGCAATCATCATCAAGGCAGCCGTTGCTGTGGCGATTATCTTGATTGTCTTGTTCATCATTGAACCTTCCTTTTGTTTTCCTTTTCATTGAGACAAAAAGCTCTTACATGACCTCATACGTGAAGGTCTTCAATCGGTCGAGCACGTATTCGCTTTCCTCCAGCCACGGCAAACCGACCGGGAATATGTGTCCCAGTGCTTCGCCTTTTGCTGGTCGGATATCATGTAGCTCAAAATCGACATGGTTACGCGCCAATGCGTCAGCCAGTGCAAGTGACTCATATTGGATAAAGTCATCGCTACTGGTTGTCAGGAACAATGGCGGCAGCTTGCCGGTCAGATTCCTGAGCGAATAGATTTTCGAACACTCGGCTGCATCGATGAACCGGCCGAACAACGGTTTGGCGAGGATGCGAAGCAGATCCGGCTCATTATCGTCAGTGATCGGAGTATCATCCACATACTCACTGAGATCGAATTTGCCGGACACCAAGGCACCGAACCTAAGATTTGTCTGCTTGAATCCCAGTTTTTCCCGATCCAGCAATTCTGGGTCGGATTGGATTGCAAGCGTGTACAGGGATAGACAGCCTCCGGCGGAATCCCCGGTGATACCCATACGATTCGGGTCGATCGGGTACTCATCCGCATGATTCTGCAACCAGCCAATGGCCGCATTCACGTCCTGCAATTGTCCGAGGAAATCGGCTTGTGGGTAAACGCGATAGCTGATGGAGATAACCGCGAATCCGCGTCGGGCCAATGCGATGCAGAAGTTGCGGTTGAGCTCCTTGTAGCCGTAGACAAATCCGCCTCCGTGCACGTCGATGTAGACAGGCAAATTGCGAGCGGCGCACATTATCGCGTCGTGTGGAATGTAGATGTCGAGTTGGTGGGCTCGGGTCCCATCGTCGATGTACGGGATGTCGGTAAATTCGTCGATATCATCGACTGCACCGTAGTAAGGCATGCGGTTGCGGTCAGTTGTGCTGCAGTCGACGCGCATTTGCAGGATGACGTCGTAAATGTTCTTGGGAAGACCTTCCAAGTCTTCCTCAACCGGCGTCCATGCCTGATATTCCTGCCGATTTTCGGCAGAGATTTCGACACTCATTGTCGTCCTCCTTGTTGCGTTTGCTTCGTTGCTTGCGCTTTGAATTGCTGACAGTTTATATCCAGCGGAGTTTCTTTGCAAACGAAAGCAATGTTCGGACGTGGCGCATTTTCGTTGTAATTTAAGGGGGTTTGCTCAGTTTCGTTGCTGTTCTATCGATTTATTCATGTCTTATTTTGCAATCGTTTGTTTTCTGATGCCGACGACTCTTTCCAAAATGAATAGTTCTCCATAATCTGTAAAGTGAGCTGCTTACCCATTGCGATATCCGGCAGATACCTTTCCATGCTGTCTTCATCTTTCAATGGATAGACATACACATTCTTTGGTTCTACCGATTCACCATTCCTATTACAGCGCCCAGCGGCCTGCATAATACTGTCCAGACCAGCCATCGCCCTGACCACGCAAGCAAACGAAATGTCAACACCTGCCTCAATAAGCTGTGTACTCACACAAATCACAGGTTTCGGATTACCTGGATCAAGTAGCGCACCGATTCTGTTCAGACAATCCGTTCTATGCCTTCCACACATGGCAGTACTGAGACGAATCAGCTCAAACTCATGATTCACATCAAGTCGTTCCAAGCATTGGAAAATCTCACGCGCTTCCTTTTTCAGGTTGACGATTGCTAAGCAATTGCCGTTCTTCCGCGCCTGCTGATAAATAATCTGCCCTAGTTCATCGCAGCTTTTATTTTCAGCTGAAGCAACAATTCTTGTACGTCGAAGCTTGTCTTCATAGCTTTCCGTTTCAGCAATAAGATCAGGCTTTTCCGAAAGAAGCAGATTCTCTCGTTTGGTTTTTTCAAGTAACGGCTGCGTCGCAGAGCACAAAAGAATCGTTGAATTGGTAATCTTCGATAGGAAGCTGACGATCTCATTGAACAGATTGATTGTGTTCATCGGCAACGACTGTATTTCATCAAAAATGATGACACTGTCGGCCATATTATGGAATTTCCGGAGTTTGGTTCCGCGAGCAGACATGACAGTCTCAAGGAATTCCACCATAGTGGTAACAATTATCGGATTGTCCCAACGCTCTGCCGCCAACTTGCGCTGATGCTCCCCGGCATCCTCAAACTCACTCGACGCATTATCCGCTACATCAGCGGAACGTTGCATACCTGCAGTGGAGTAATGCTCCAATAGAACATCGCTATCAGAGTTCAGACCAAGTACATCTCGGAAAGTCTTTGCCGTCTGAGTTGTGATAGACAAATATGGAATCACGTAAATGATCCGGCGCTTTCCTGTCTTCAGCGCATGATGCAACGCAAAATTTAGCGACGCCAACGTTTTACCGCCGCCAGTCGGAATCGACAAACGATAAATCCCGGTTTCCCGCGCCCCCGCCAAACAACACTGTTCATTAATCTGATGTCTTATCCTGTTTATTTCCGAACTCGAATCAAAAGATCTCATGTTTTTATCGAGTCGACTAATCAGATTCTGCCAATCAACCGCATTAGGCCGATACTGTTTTCGGGTCTCGAAACAAGCAGCATCCGTCCTATCCGCATCCACCAGTCGCGAATAAATCAGTTTAACGAGCAAACCTAGATAGAAGTATATGCTATCTTTCGACAGCCTCAGCGATTTAATTTTCTTCAGGAAACAAGCGATATCTTCCGCTGAACCTCGGAAATTCGATTGCAGATCGAGCGCCAAACCGTTAAGCCCCCGCTTGATTTCTTGATACGCATACTTCTCGTTGCTTTTGTCCGACTCCGTGAACCCAAGAAGAAAAGCTCTATTCCCGGACTCGTCAATGCAATCAGGAAGACCTCCGTGATGTTTAGAAATGGCAAGCTCAAGAATTTCCTTTGCTATCTCTTCAATTTCCCCTTTCGACTCGAAAAAATCATTGACGACAAACGCCCCTTGACGGGCATGCTGCACATCTCCCCTATGCCCATCATCCGATAACAGATATGTTTGGAACTGCTGAGCAACCTTCCCGACATCATGCAAGACGGCTGCCGTACGTGAAATATCAGCGAATTCATCCTCGAAACCACTAGCCAATCTTCCTGCACCATGAAGATGGTCATACAAAGCCTGAGTATTGCCTTCCTCATCTTTACGAGCTAATAGAACCATAACCTGCTCCTTTACAGATACCCCCCTGAATAGTCTTTACTCTACCGCATTCCAGCAAAAGATAAAAACGAAATGATTGATTCGAAGATTATCGTCGCCAAATACCTGTGCATACGTAGTACGCCCCAACACAAATAGTAGTAGGGGGTGTGTTTCTCCTGCCAAACTCGACAGGAGAAACACACCCCCACATACTATCGTCAGTCAGCCACCCAGCCAACCACCTCAGACCTTAGCAACCTCCACGCCCAGCTCGGCGCCGGCTTCGACGCTTACACTGTCGGACGAGGTGTCATGCGCCACGAGGTCCTTGAACTGTTCGACCTTGGCCACATCGTCCGCGGGCACGGTCACCTTCAGCGTGATGCGGTCGGAAATTTCCAGGCCAGCGGCCTTACGGGCCTCCTGCACGGCGCGGATCACGTCGCGGGCGTAGCCTTCGGCCAGCAGGTCGTCGTTCAGTTCGGTGTCGAGGATCACGAAGCCACCGGTCGGCAGCGCGGCGGACACGGAGTTCGCAGCCTCCTGCGCGTTCTCCTCCTCCACACGGTTGATCAGCTCGTATTCGCCTTCCTCAAGCGCAATCTCGCCGTTCGGAGTCTCACACACAGGCACGCCGGCGGCGTCCACATGCCAGGCACCGCTCTTGGACGCCTTGATGGCGAACTGCACGTCCTTACGCAGGCGCTTGCCGGCCACACGCGCGTTCACGCGCAGCTCGTTCACGATCTTCAGACCATGGGAGCCGGCGTCCTCCAGCGTGCAGAACTCGATATCCTTCACGTTGAGCTCGCCCTTCAACACGTCGCTGTAGGCGGCGACCGCATCCGGGTTCTCGACCACCACGGTCAGCTTGGCGAGCGGCTGGCGCACGCGAATCTGCTTGGCCTTACGCATGGAAAGCGTGCCGGAGACAACCTCACGCACCTTCTCCATCGCAGCCACCAGCGCGGCGTCATCCTGCAGCACAGCACCCAATTCGGTGGTTTCGCCGGTCAGCTTATCCTTCAGGAACGGCCAGTCGGCCAGATGCACGGATTCGCCACCGGTCAGGCCGCGCCACACGGCTTCGGCTTCCATCGGAGCCAGCGGGGCCAGCACGCGCATGAAGGTTTCGAGCACGGTGTACAGCGTGTTGAACGCGTTCTCATCGCCCGCACCGAAACGTTCGCGGTTGTTGCGGATGTACCAGTTGGTCAGCACGTCGATGAAGTCGCTCGCCGCATCGCACGCGTCGGAAATGTAGAAGTTGTCCAGCGCATGCTGGGTCTTCTCCACTAGGCGGCGCAGACGGGCCAGCAGGTAGCGGTCCATTTCCGGCAGCTTCGCCACTTCGTCGGCACGCAGCATACGGGCGTCATACCCGGCGGCGTTCGCGTACAGGGTGAAGAAGTAGTAGGAGCTCCACACCGGCAGCATGACCTGGCGCACGGTGTCGCGGATGCCATCGGCGGTGACGATCAGGTTGCCGCCACGCAGGATCGGCGAGCTCATCAGGAACCAGCGCATGGCGTCGGAGCCGAAGTCGTTGAACACGCCGTTCACGTCCGGATAGTTGCGCAGATGCTTCGACATCTTCTGTCCGTCGGAGCCGAGCACTATGCCGTGGCAGATCACGTTCTTGAACGCCGGCCTGTCGAACAGGGCGGTGGCCATGACGTGCTGCACGTAGAACCAGCCACGGGTCTGGCCGATGTATTCCACGATGTAGTCGCACGGGAAGTGCTGTTCGAAGGTTTCCTTGTTTTCGAACGGATAGTGGTACTGGGCGAAGCTCATGGAACCGGATTCGAACCAGCAGTCCATCACGTCGCTGATGCGGTGCATGTGGCTCTTGCCGGTCGGATCGTCCGGGTTGACGCGGGTCAGCTCGTCGATGTACGGGCGGTGCATGTTGATGTTGCCCTCATGATCGCGCGGATAATCGCCGAAGTCGGCCTTGAGCTCATCGAGTGAACCGTACACGTCCACACGCGGGTACTTCGGATCGTCCGAAACCCATACCGGGATCGGAGAGCCCCAGAAACGGTTGCGGGAGATCGACCAATCGCGTGCGTTCGCCAGCCACTTGCCGAACTGGCCGTCCTTCACGTTGTTCGGAATCCAGTTGATCTGCTGGTTGAGTTCGAGCAGGCGGTCCTTGATCTTGGTGACGGCCACGAACCAGGAGCTCACCGGCTTGTAGATCAGCGGGGTGGCGCAACGCCAGCAGTGCGGGTAGGAGTGCACGTAGCTCTTCTCCTGGAAGAGGATGGCGCGCTGCTCTTCGGGGATGCGGGCCAGCGGGCCGTCACCGGCGCGCAGGTTGCGCAGGATCGGCTTGTTGGCGTCGAACACGTACATGCCCTCGTAA